>WNFZ01000313.1_pt1 | contig 73827 bp, 59 predicted proteins | sample 5400081 | NCBI WGS metagenome assembly WNFZ01 (sample SAMN13153365, study PRJNA577476) | soil metagenome | isolation source: 80 cm soil or saprolite under grassland replicate 1 | place: USA:California | collected 2016-06-15
AAGCATTGAATCGTGAGGTACTGACCGAGGCGGGGCGCCTGGCGCTCGCCGATGCAAAACCGCTGGAGAAGAATGCTTATAAAGTGCCGTTGACTGAGACGCTCGTGCGCCGTGCGTTGGCAAAGGCAGCGAATGTTGAGGCGTAAAAAATTAGTTGCAGGTTTCAGGTTTCAGGTTCTGGGTTTCAAGTTCGAGGTTTCAGGTTTCAGGTTTGACTTCCATGACAAAGCTGAAACCTGAAACCTGAAACTTGAAACTTGAAACTTGAAACTTGAAACTTGAAACCTGAAACCTGAAACCTGAAACTTGAAACCTGGAACTTATAATCTTGAAACCTTCAGGTTGCTAGCGAAGAGCGACGAAGAGGAGAATTTAAAATGCCAGACGATCTGATTAACTCAAACGAGCCCGATCCAACACCCATCCAATCTCCCTTCTGCGGTTCGCTCAGATCGAAAAAGTTTTTTATGCTGGACGCGATGGCAACTAGCGCCGAGCAGTACATCGATGCCAGCAATCATTGTTGGTGTCGTGAAACGCAAGAGGTGATTGGTCCTGATAACAGGCGGGTCCATCCTGACAATTGCAAGCCCGGGCGCTCCTGTTACAGTTCGGCCCTCAAAGGGTTATAATTGCCCCCAAGTTTTTGCGGAGGTAACAAGATGCGAAAATCGTTATTTGCAGGGCTGTCGATGCTGGTAGCTGTGACGGCTCTGGTGTTCAGTTCAAGTGCAGCGAATGTCAGTCTTCGTGGCGATTATGTCGAGGTACGCACCGCAAGCGTCTTCGCAGGAGCGTGCCACTACAATGGCGAGGTCACGACCACCGGGCGCGATGCACTGATGGCCTGGAACGTGAATTCAGGACAGTGGCAGGGAGTGGATCTTGCCGGCGTTCGAGTGCTTGCGATCGTGAGCGCTGATTCGAATCTCTCAGACAAAGATGCTGCTCGGCGGTCCGAGATCATTATTGACTCGGCCGCATCTCGTTCTCAGGCGCTGGCCATGCTAAACGCGCTCAAAGAAAAATACGCGGCATCGCTGGGCAAGATCGTCACCGTGCGGAGTGCGCCCATAACTTTTGAGCGCGCAGGTCGCACCTATGCCGTTGCCGCTGACGATGTAGCCATCAATGTAGAAGCGATGCCGAATGATCTCTGCTGCAAGATGCCGAACCTGGTTTGGTACGCGCCGCTTGTCGGGTTAGAGAACCGGAAAGTTGGCTATACGACAAAGGCTTTGTACGGCGGCAATACCGTCTCCGAGCCATGGCAAAGATCAGGCGAGAACAGCGCCTTCTACGGCAGCTTCTCGTTGTAACTTCTGGTGCGTTAAGCGAGAATCACCCCGTAGGGGTGACATGTTTATAGCTCAAAGTATCGAGAACCTCCGGCGCGGTTCGGAGGGGCGGAAGTCAACTTGATAAGTACCAACATAGTTTCATTCCGCCCCTCCGAACCGCGGCGTGGAACTTCTTAGATACTGATCTATAAACATCTTTGCGATCTCGCTTTTCACCTGCCCAAACGGTGTCTTCATTAAGTTGAATTCGTTCGGACTGGGTGCCGCCAAATACCATCGCGGCTAAGCGACCGTTACCGATCGGCAGTGCTTCATTCCAGTTGGCAGCCGGCTGGTTGTACCAGAGACGGAGATCAGCCTCCACCAAGTTGATGATTCCGTTTTGCTTTGAAATGCGTCGCTGGTTGATCGCGGCCTTGAGGTTACGGGACGCGAGCCCCCAGGGATGTTAAGAGAAGAAAGTTTCGTCGCTTCATGACAAGTTACCCCGCAGTGGGCATCTTTGAAAAGATTTGCGAGACAGCTGCAAGCTGTATGTCTATTTCCCGAGGGATGATCAGCCGCAAAAAGTCGCAAAGGACACAAAAGAAGGCATCATGAATATGTTGGGATATTCCGCAAGACTTTCAGTACGCAAGACTCAGCTGATCTGTCAATTTCCTTTGTGACTTTTGTGCCTTTTTGTGGCTGTCATCTCGAGATTCTTTAGAGAAAGAAAGAAGACATTACAATGCCAACCCTCCTCACGACGGTGAAGTCTTTCATCTATGTGACATAGTTCGGGAAACAGGTTTTGAGATTCATAATTACGTTCGGAAACATCAATGGGCCGAGCACTTTTGCGTTTAGTCTAGAACGAGAAACGCCGTAGGCAGTCCTTGTGCTGAAACACTCGCGACCGCTTTGCCCTGCAACTGCACGCGAATCACAGCACGCCCGTTATATAGTTCGACCTTCCGAGCTCCCGTCGATACACCGAGGTTATCAACCAATCGGCCATCTCCAGTCAGACCAAACCGAACCGCATTCCGCGCATCGACCGCGTTTGTATTCCCAACCTGTAAGCAACCGCCCGCTGTTGGCTATGTCTGGGTGAAAGGAGTCGATGTTTTCTCCGTCGCTCGTATTCGCTATTTGTTCAACTGGGAGAGCACCGAAGACTGCGCCCGCGACGATGGCGGTTGAAGATGATTTCAGAAAATTTCGGCGAGTGATTCGCTTTTGAGCTGACGTGGCGTTTGATTTCTTCATAGGCTCAAGGATCAAGAGGATCGCAAACAATACCAGTTCTCTTTGCAGCGATCGTAAAGCACGAATTCGTTTTTGCGCTGCACGTCTTAACACGGTCGGGTCAGAGGCATCAAGACTAAAGCAATTTGGGTGTCGTAATTTAGTTTTTTTCTCTGTGGTCTCTGTGCCTCCGTGGTGATAAAAGCGCCGAAAACCATGAACCACAGAGACACAGAGAACACAGAGACGCGAGGGGAGTGAAATTAGGACACTACCGCAATTTGGGTTCGTGAATGGTTGTTTAGGCTCAAAGCCAACTGCTCTCTTGCTACTTTCAAATTGTAAGTGCTATAACGCCCCGAAGTTTTGCACAACGATCGACCGATTGACCCGCGCGACATGTTCAAAATGAAAATGCGGTGCTCAATAACTTACTCAAGTAAGACGATGAAAACCTTGCTTGCTGTTACCTTAAGCTTATTCTCAATCAATTCAGGTGCGGCCGCGCAAACTTCTCCAACTCCCTGGGCCGAAGTGCCGCCGGCCGACTTTTCCAAACTCAAACCTTCAGACTTCACTGATGATGAATTGGATCTGCCTTACTACCTGGCCCACTTTAATCTTCTGGCTAACAACGTCGTTCCCACTGGTCAAGATCGCGGCTTCATCAATATCGCCGTATGGCGTAGCCCGCAAGATAATAAACCTTACAACGCGCGAATCATGGAGAACATCCTTTCGCTCGCGTTTTTCTATTCAACGAATCGGCCCTGGAACCAGTACTACGGATCGCCAGCAGTACGAGCTCGGCTGGAAGCAGCGCTGGGTTTCTGGTGCAAGATCCAAAGCCTCGATGGTCGTTTCAGCGAATACGGACCCCGGCAATGGAACCTCGCGGCTACCGCGTTTGCGACAAAGTTTATGGGCCAGACGCTCACGCTGCTACGCAATGCTCCATCGATTGACAGAGCCCTGATCGATCGCGTGGTTGAGGCCGATCGCAAAGCGATCTATTTTGTCTTGACGGATCCGTCCTTTTACAAACACGGTCAGGACTTCACAAATCAATTTACCAATGTCTGGGCAGGTGGCCTGGCATTCCTCTCTCTAAACCGCGATCCGCAGCTTGAGTCATTACTCCGCCGCCGCATTGATGCAGACACGCATATCTTCCAAAGCCCGGTCGGGTACTTCTACGAAGCGCGTGGGCCGGATTGGGGCTACAACCTCGGAACGCACCACAGCAACCTGTGGATGTCATGGCATTACGCGCGCGGCACCGGTCTTGGCAGGATCCTGGTGGATGAGGAACAAAAGTTCGTTGACTGGCTCGCGTACAACGCAGTGCGCGAACCAGATGGCTCGGGCTATACGCTAAATCGCGGCATCGAAACGAGGCAGCGAAGACCCTTTCTTGACAGTGTCGGAATCAATCGCAGTCAGGAGGACCAGGGTCAACGGCTGATTGCGTCGGAGGTCGCTCTGGCGCGCGCCTTTGCTCCGACGCAGGAAGAGATTAAGCGTGAACGAATCAGGCAGCGTATAGAACTGGAGAAAAATTGGCCGCCGGCGACCAACGTGCAAGTCGGAACGTTCAGCGCTTTCTCTCCTTACGCGTTTCTTCATCGCTCCCATGTTAAGTGGTTTCCTACTGAAGCCCAGCGAAGCGCTGCAATCAATCTGTTGCCTTATCTAAAGCGCTCGTTCATCCATCAACGCATGGACCAAAGGGAACGGTTGATTTTTACCTTCGTCCGACAGCCCGTTTACTACGCGATTTTCAACTCCGGTCCTCATCTCACGGATCAGCAGCGTTATGGCCTTGGCCTTCTTTGGCACCCCGAAATGGGGACGCTAATACAAACGCAGACGGGTACTAGCAACGCCGCCTGGGGTACAGTGCTCGGCCAGAACGCGACAGTTTACGAAGCCGACTCGCTGAATGTAGAGTTCAGCGTGGACGGCAGCGCGATAATCTCTGAGGCTGGTAACCGCGATTTGCCCCTCGGTGAACTGACGATCAAATATGACTTCCCTGATCAGGGAGAAAAGATTTTGAAATTTGCCGGACGTCAACTAACTGTGCAGATCCAACACTCTGGTCCGTTTCGTGAGCAGATTCCTCTGCTCGTAGGCGAGAACGATGTGTTGAAAGTAAATGCAGGGCTAGTCGCGTTAACCCGCGGACCGCGGGTCTTTTCAATCACCTTCGATCCTCAGGTGAGGGCCGAGACACAGGAAACGGGGTTAAAGGTTGGACCACGTCGCGTGGTCACGTTGACAGTGCAAACGCGCAATGATCTGAAGTATGTGTTGAGTTTCCCACAATGAAATATGCTAATAAAGTGGTCGTCATCACCGGCGGCAGCAAAGGAATCGGGAAAGGTTGCGTGCAGACGTTTGTTGCAGCTGGAGCCAAGGTAGTCTTTTGCGCGCGTCACGAGTCAGAGGGTCAATCGCTCGCAGCAGAGATGAAGACGCGTGGACCAGGCGAGGCGCAATTCGTACCCTGCGATGTCGCCCGGCCCGACGACATTAAGCACTTGATCGACAACACTGTCGCCAATCATGGCAGGCTCGATTGTCTGATTAACAACGCCGGTTGGCATCCACCTCACAAATCAATTGATGATTTTTCGATTGAGGATTTCCGCGACCTGCTCGAGGTGAACCTGGTGAGTATTCTCGCGGCCTGCAAGTTCGCGCTACCTCACCTGCGACAAGTTCAGGGGAATATCATCAATCTTTCGAGCCTGGTTGGGACAATGGGCCAACTGCAGGCCACCACTTATGTCGCTACTAAAGGTGCCATTACAGCGTTTACTAAAGCTTTGGCGATCGACGAGGCCGCACATGGGGTGCGGGTCAATTCGGTTTCTCCCGGCAACATCTACACACCTCTGTGGCAACAGGCGATCGATGACGCGCCTGACGGACAGGCCTGCCGAGAGGAAGGTGAGAGGGCGCAGTTGCTGGGTCGTATGGGAACAATCGAAGAGGTCGGCAAGCTTTGTCTGTTTATTGCGGCTGAAGCTACTTTTACGACCGGCGTAGACCATATCATTTCCGGCGGCGCCGAACTTGGTTACGGAAGAAAGAGCCGGCTGGACGCTTCAAGGAGTTAACGGGTCGAATTGAACCTCTAAGTGCTCGAGGTTTTGAGCAATGTCTCCTTCTTTAGCAGGTCCGCTGTTTGCGCAAACTGCTTTTCGGTCCGGGTGCCCTTTGCCACTCGGAGAAAAGCCCTGGCGGCGTGGGAGAGGTTGGCGCCCTTACGATAGATTAATTGCAGACGCCGTTCGAATCGCATCTCGCGCACTGTTACTGCCGCAATCTGCCCGCGCGCAATTTCCGACTGGGCCGTCAGCCGCGGCACCAACGCCACACCCATTCCCTGTTCGACCAACCTTTTGATCGACTCCAGTGTCGGCATCTCCATGGAAATATTCAGGGGCGTCTTGTATTTCTCAAAGGTCCGCACCACGCGCTCACGATACGGTGAAGGTACGTTATGAGCGATAAACGATTCCGCGCCTAGTTCGCGCACCGAGACAATCTGTTTTTGCGCCAGCGGGTGGTCCAACGCCACAATTAATGACAACTCGTCCATAATTACTGGCACCGACGCAATCGCCGGTTCGGTTGGTTTAAAAGACACTACTCCGATCTCGACGCCCCGACCCAGAACTTCCCAGGCGATGCGGCTGGCCAAACTCCGTTTCACTTCCACCTTGATATGCGGATGGCGGGCTCTGAAAACTGCCAACACTGGCAGCAAGTACATAACGGTGTATTCGTTAGCGCTGAGCGATAACTTACCGCGATGCAGGTCTTTCAATTCTTTGATCGCGGCGTGGGCGCCCTTGCGCAGGTTAAGTATCTGTTCCGCAAAATCGAACAGTACCCGGCCGCTTGCCGTTAACGTTCCGTCTTTTGAGGATCGGTCAAACAGCGGCTCACCCAGCTCACTTTCAAGCCTGCGAATAGCCTGGCTAACGGCGGGCTGCGTCCGATGAAGCGCCTGCGCCGCGCGCGAAAAGCTCTGCTCGGTGGCTACCGCTACCAACACCTCTAACTGGTTAACGTCCATCAACGCCTCCCCGTAACCTTATAACCCCAGACAGCAGACCTTATGGTATCACGTTTTGTTATTTTTCTATAAGGATTATAACTTTGACTTCTCCGGGGGCGGTCTTTAGCATGTTCTCTTCACCTCAAACGTGAGGTCACTTTCACCGTGGACGGAGGTCAAAAGAGGCGAATGATTAAAGAGAAGATAGCGATCTTCGACACTACTCTGCGCGACGGCGAGCAGTCACCGGGCTGTTCAATGAACCTTGACGAGAAGGTGCGGATGGCGCGAGAGCTGGAAACGCTGGGCGTTGACGTCATCGAGGCGGGGTTTCCAATTGCTTCTGAGGGCGACTTCGTCGCCGTAAGAGCAGTCGCATCCCAATGTCGCACCGTAAAAGTTGCCGCGCTTTGCCGAACTGCCGAGTTGGATGTGGCCCGGGCAGCCGAAGCTCTGCGGCACGCCGTACGGCCACGCATCCATACGTTCGTGGCCACTTCAGACATCCATCTGGAACACAAACTCCGAAAATCACGAAGTGAAGTTCTCGAGATGACGCGCCAGGCAGTCAGCATGGCGCGAAACTTTGCCGAAGACGTGGAGTTTTCCGCAGAGGACGCGACGCGGAGTGATGCCGATTATCTGTGCGAAGTGCTTTCGGTCGCAGTTGATGCCGGCGCCTCAGTAATCAATGTGCCGGACACTGTCGGCTATACCACGCCGGCCGAGTTTGCTCGTCTAATCCGAACCGTCAACGAAAGGGTTGTAGCGGATAAGAAAGTCATCATCAGCGTGCATTGCCATAACGACCTTGGCCTCGCTGTGGCAAATAGTTTGGCGGCCATCGAAGCGGGTGCCCGCCAGGTCGAGTGCACGATCAACGGCATAGGCGAACGCGCCGGTAACGCGTCGCTTGAAGAAATAGTAATGGCCCTGTATGTTCGAGCCGACCGGTTGCCTTTTGAGACTGGCGTCAAGACTCAAGGGTTGTATCCGGCGAGTCAGCTACTCTCGGCGATTGTTGGTTTTGACGTGCAGCCAAACAAAGCGATCGTCGGCCGTAACGCCTTTGCGCATGAGGCCGGAATACATCAGCATGGCGTTATCAACAATCCGCTTTGTTATGAAATCATGACGCCGGAATCCGTTGGAGTTAATGCCAACTCGTTGGTGCTGGGTAAACATTCCGGTCGTCATGCTTTAGCGCTGCGTTATTCCGAACTCGGCTATGACTTGAATGCAAGGGATCTCGATGCTGCTTACAAGAGCTTTACCGCACTTGCAGATCGTAAGAAGCGGATCTACGACCAGGATCTGCTCTCTCTGCTTTTACCTCACGTCAGATTGCGCAGTGAGGAAACCTCCGTCGTCGTGTCTACGATCATGACGGCAGTCTAATTTTCTATCAGAGTTAAAGACATCCTCTATGAAAATGAGAATCACAGTTCTTCCCGGGGATGGAATCGGCCCTGAAGTCACTGCTGAAGCAGTCCGCGTTTTGCAAACAGTTGCTGTTATCCAGGGTTTCCGTTTTGAGTTTGAAGAGCACTTGATTGGTGCCGCGGCCATCAAGACACTGGGTTCGCCATTGCCGCGGAAAACCCTGGACGCATGCCTGGCGAGCAATGCTGTCTTGCTGGGTGCAGTAGGCTCACCTGAATGCGATAACTTGCCGGCGCAGCAACGTCCTGAAGCGGGATTACTACTCTTGCGCCGAGCACTCGGCGGCTATGCCAACCTGAGGCCGGCGATTTCGTACCCTACAATTTCAGACTGTTCGCCTCTGCGATCAGATATTGTTAAGGGCGCGGACATTCTAATCGTGCGCGAACTGCTTGGGGGGCTCTATTTTGGCGAGCCCCGCGGACTCACCGATAGGAACGCGTTCAACACGATGCGCTATTCGGTGGAAGAGATCGAGCGCGTTGCCCGCGTTGCTTTTGAGGCTGCGCTTAAACGTCAACAAAAGGTCACCTCTGTCGATAAAGCCAACGTTCTCGAAACATCCCAACTCTGGCGACAGACAGTTGCACGAGTGGCGCTGGATTACCCCGCCGTTGCGCTTGATCACGTTTATGTTGATGCCTGCGCGATGCACCTCGTCACCAATCCGAAACGCTTTGATGTAATCCTGACTGAGAACCTCTTTGGCGACATCCTTTCCGACGAAGCCGCTGTAATCACGGGCTCGCTGGGCATGCTGGCTTCCGCAACTGTCGGCGGTGAGATTGGACTCTACGAGCCGGTTCATGGTTCGGCGCCGGACATTGCTGGTCGCGGTATTGCTAATCCCTTTGGCGCCATAGCTTCAGCCGCTATGATGCTTCGACACAGTGGCCAACTCGAGCAAGAAGCTAGGGATATCGAACAGGCCATTCAGTTAGTCCTCGAGGCGGGCTATCGCACCAGAGACATCGCCAGGGACGAATCGGATCAGCTCGCGACAACAACCGAGATTGGTCAATTGGTGATGGAAGCTGTCGCCGAAGTGGCTGATTTGCGACATGCTTATCATGCGGTATAGTTTGGACTTGGGTCTTTGGACTTCGGTCTTGGGTCTTTATAGAGGGTTTCGTATAGAAGTCCAAAAGCCAAAGTCCAAAAGCCAAAAACCTAAGACCTAAGACCCAAGTCCAAAGTTATTATGCCAACCTTATTTGAGAAACTTTGGGATGCCCATGTAGTGCGGGAGGTCGAGGACGAGCCCACACTTCTCTACATCGACCTGCATCTGGTCCATGAGGTGACCTCACCACAGGCCTTTGATGGTTTGCGCCAGACTGGGCGAATCGTTCGACGCCCTGATCTGACCGTGGCCACAGTCGACCACAATGTCCCCACTACAGATCGCCAACTCCCTATTGCCGACGCGATTGCGGCGAAACAAATAGAGACTCTTCGAAGCAACTGCGACAACTTCCGTATTCGTCTGTTTGATCTTGATTCTCCTGATCAAGGTATCGTGCACGTGATTGGCCCGGAGCTGGGACTGACTATGCCCGGGATGACAATCGTGTGCGGCGACAGCCACACCAGTACACATGGCGCCTTCGGCGCCCTGGCTTTTGGCATTGGTACCAGTGAAGTCGAGCATGTGCTCGCTACCCAGTGCTTACAACAGAGCAAGCCGCAGACTATGCTCGTCCAAGTTCAGGGAAGCCTTCTCTCCGGGGTAACTGCGAAGGACCTTGCGCTGGCGATCATCAGCCGCATCGGCACCGACGGAGCGACAGGCCACGTCATTGAGTACGCTGGTGATGCCGTGCGCGCGCTCTCTATGGAAGGGCGGATGACGCTCTGCAACATGAGCATCGAAGCCGGCGCCCGGGCCGGAATGATCGCGCCTGATGAGAAAACGTACGCCTATCTCAAGGGCCGGCGGTTCGCTCCATCCGGCGCGGCTTGGGAAAACGCTGTGAAGTGCTGGCGAAGCCTGGTGACTGATGAAGCCGCGAGTTTCGATCGCATTATTGAGATCGAAGCGCAAACTCTGGAGCCCTACGTCACGTGGGGAACAAGCCCAGGCATGGTCATACCCATCAGTGGTTGTGTACCTGATCCCGCCGAGGCAAAAAGCAGCGCCGATCGTGAGGCTGCGCAACGAGCATTAGAGTACATGGCACTTGCGCCGCGTACCAGCATCCGCGATATTTCGGTCGACCGCGTGTTCATTGGATCCTGCACGAATGCTCGCATTGAAGATTTGCGGGCAGCCGCACGCGTAGTGAAGGGTTACCGGATCAATCAATCCGTGAACGGGATGGTGGTGCCAGGTTCCCAGGCTGTTAAACGTGAGGCTGAGAATGAGGGGCTCGATCGAGTCTTTTGTGAAGCAGGATTTGAATGGCGCGAAGCTGGTTGTTCAATGTGTTTAGGTATGAATCCTGACATTTTGCGGCCGGGCGAGCGCTGTGCTTCGACCAGTAACCGTAATTTCGAGGGGCGCCAGGGTCGTGGCGGGCGAACGCATTTGGTTAGCCCGATGATGGCTGCCGCGGCGGCCATTACAGGGCACTTTACTGATGTAAGGGATTGGGAGTTTAGATAGGTTCAGGTTTCACGCGTCGGGCATCAGGTGGTAGGTTTGTTGTTCTCAATGGCTCGTTCGAGTCTGGCTTTACGAATCTCCGCGTGCGGAGTCTTGCCTCAAAGGCAATACCTACCTCCCGATGCCCGACACCTGAAGCCTGAAGCTGAAAACTAAAATCCGAGGGATCGATGAACAACTTTCGCGCACACACTGGCTTAGTCGTCCCGCTTGATCGGGCCAACGTCGACACCGATCAGATCATTCCCAAGCAGTTTCTGAAGAGGATCGAACGCACAGGCTTCGGGGAGTTTCTGTTCTATGATTGGCGCTACCTGCCGGATGGTAAATTGAACTTCGATTTTATCCTGAACCAATCTCGGTTTAATGGCGCCTCAATTCTGATCGCAGGTAAGAATTTTGGTTGCGGCTCGTCGCGCGAACATGCTCCGTGGGCGCTCGCTGAATACGGTTTTCGAGTGATCATTGCGCCATCGTTTGCCGACATTTTCTCAAATAACTGCTTCAAGAACGGTCTATTGCCGATCGCCCTTCCCGATGAGGATGTCTCTCACTTAATCATTCGTGCGCAACAAAAAGATCCGTATTTCCTGACGGTCGATCTTGAGCGAAAACTTGTCGAGGACCAGAACTCTTTTTCAAGAAGATTTACGATTGGTGATTTTCAACGCTTTTGTCTCCTTGAAGGTCTGGATGACATCGCCTTAACGCTGCGATGTGAACCGGACATCGCAGCCTTCGAAGCCTCACGACCCGAATGGCATCGCTTTCGAGCCGAATAATGTGATCTCTCTCGCTTCGCTCGCACCAGGTCAATACATTCTCCGCGTCACTGCCCGAGATCGAATTGTCGGGAAGAGAGCCTCCCAAGGAGCTCACTTCGAAGTTGAGTGACATCTTCCCTGATGGTCGAAGCCAGACTTTCCAAAAGGCTGCGCCGGTCAGCTGGATGTAGGGTCTCGTGCCGGAGTTAGGCTAAACTGTGTGAGTTCACTGGCTACTGAGAACTCCGCTGAATGGGAGGAAACGATGAAAAGAGCAAGCAGTCTTTTGATCGCAATCGCTTCACTTCTTCCAGTTACGACAACTACGTCAAGCCAGGAGGATATCGTCGTCCATTCTCTTGTTGCGCAGACTAGCGAGGTGAACCCGTCAGTCAGCACTGTGTTTGCCGTGCTTACAAAATCGATCGAGTCAAGGAGCGCTACTGTCGGTCAGGCACTATCCCTTAAAACCATCACCGATATAGTAGTCAAGGGCGAGGTGGTGGTGCCGAAAGGTTCGAATCTGCTGGCACGCGTCAAAGAGGTCGTAATAAAAGGCAAAGACGCTCCGCAATCAGTTTTGTCAGTGATCATTGAAAAAGCGGTGGCAAACAACGGATTAGAAGTGCCTTTGCAAGCCATTATCGCAGCAGTCGCTGCTCCACAGAACAATTCCCTTGACTCTGATCCCACCTACGGAATGATGCATTCCAACGAGCCGAAGATGGCTGGATCAGCAGGCGGCGCTAGCAGAACGGGAGCACTATCTGCGAGCAGCAAAGCTGGATCCAATGCCGCAATCGCAACTGCAGAGCTCAAAGGTAGTATGGACCATGGTTTATTGTTGGACCCGGACTCGCAAGGGGCAGTTGGGTATGAAGGGCTTTCAATATCCTGGCAACTCACCACTCCGCCGCCGGTAACTGTATTCGCTATTAAGGGCAAGAATGTGAAGCTCGATGCCGGGACACAAGTACTGCTGCGAATGGCGACGCCCCGCATCAGTCGATAAAGCGTTACACGTTGGGGGTATTATGTGTTTGAACAAAATCGGAGGTAAGTATGAGTTCCTATGAGAAGAAACTGCAGACTCCTGTTGTCAACGTAAAGCACCCTAAGGCGCTGGAGTGGTTCAACGAATGGAAAGGGCACGAGGAAAGGCGAGTCTTCGTGCGGCAAGAGGATTTGATAAAGTATCAGAAAGAACTTAACGGCTTCATTGACGAAGTGGGCAAAACAATCGCTGCCATCAAGCACCAGGCACTTGGCTCGTTGCGTTTCAACGACAGTATCAAAGCGCTGGAAGCTTTGCAGAGCCACGCGAAGGACAAGCGCGCCTTTTTCGATGAGCGGTACGTCGGCAGTATGCGCGAGAGCAATACCTTCGCGACGAAAATGACATTCGACGAACAGCGGATGGTTCCGCAGGCCACCGATCTAGGTGACGTCAAATTAAAGATGGACCAGATTTCGGGCCTGACCCCGAGCCAGGCATGGGCCCTTGTAGGGGCGGACACTAAAGGATCGTTGAGTATGATGGCTAACCTGGAACTCGCAGTGAAGCGCCTCCAGGAGCTCAACATAGAGTGGCACACGAACTACGGAACCGACGATCTATTTAAGACCTTGACGTACATGGTCACGAAGACGAAGGTTGCCTCAAGCTATCATCTCGATTCCATTCCCACGAACGTGAAGAGATCCGACGCGGCTTTCGCCACCGACCAACAGGCGCGGCAACAGAAGGGAGAGTTTCCGCTTTACAAGCTGTTTATGAACTCCGGATTCAAGAACGTCTGGGAGACTGGTGTTAGCCAAGCTTCGGCAAACCGAGGCGAGCGAGGCGCGGTCGAAGAACAGATGGGCTACAGCGCCGCTCTACGGCGGAAAGCAGGAAAGGCACACGATTTTGTGCAAACGGACGTAAAAGGCGAGTTTGATCCAGAGTCTCCGGGTGAGATGCCCCGATACGCAGCCACAATCGATCCGGCACAAAACCGCGGCGTGGCCCTACGATATGGCTCAAGCTACATCGTCTGGAAGGACAGTGTGCGAGAAAGGTCCACCTGGACGCCGGGCGACAGCTGGAGCATGGGTGCTCAGGGGCCACAAAGCGTGCAAAATTTCGTGAGTATGAATCACCCCGAGCTGATCTTCATCCACGCCGAGGAATCCCTCGTCCACCTTTTCCTGGCGGAAGCGACAGGCAAAGAATCAGAGTGGCTCAAAAAACAGAGGCAGAATCTCAAAAACGGCGATCTTGGTGGAGCATACATTGAGACCCAGATTCACGGTTCCCTGACATGGAAAGATGTTGATGAGGTCGTTTTGGATGCTGCACTGCCGAATGTTCAGCAGATTGTCGCAGATTTTAAGAGGTTCAGAAGTAATGGGTCTTTGAGCTTCAAGATTCGGACCACAGCGCAAGGCGTTTAGACACGTGCCATCACCGAAGCCATCATTCTGACTACGGCACTTCCGCCTTCCTCTCGCGTCTAGTGATCCTTCTGGTTCCAGGTCCTCAGCTCTTTGATGGGGAATGGACCGGCACTCTTCCGGGATCACCCCATAATGCTAAGAGCGCTTACGCATAAAGTCTCTCCGAAAATCGCTGAATGTGAACTAACATTTGTTCAGCGATCCAAGATCGACTATGACCTCGCCGCGCGCCAGCATAATGATTATGAAGCGGCGCTCAGCCGCCTGGGTGTCGCAGTCAAAAGCCTTTCCGAAAACGCAACTTTCCCGGACTCCTGCTTTGTGGAAGATACAGCGATTGTGGTTGATGAGCTGGCGGTAATCTGCAGCATGGGAGTCTCCTCGCGTCGCGGCGAGACAAGGCTGATTGCGAGAGAACTTTCCCGGTATCGGGAGCTGTCTCACATTTCGCTGCCCGCTACAATCGAAGGCGGAGACGTGCTGAGAATGGGAAGACGAATTCTCGTGGGTAACTCGAAGCGAACGAACAGCGCAGGCATTAGGGAATTGGCTCGAATCCTGGAACCTGTTGGCTACCAGGTTACACCGGTGCTCACTAAAGGAAGCTTGCACCTCAAGTCTGCCTGCACCGCAATAAACGACGAAACATTGTTTGTGAATCCCGACTGGATTGAGACAGATCAATTGAAAGGCTTCAGGTTGTTGCCGACACCGCCGGAAGAGCCGGCGTCCGGAAACGTCTTACGCGTAGGTACGTCTGTTTGTGTACAGGCAGGATTTCCCCGGGCATTGGAATTGGTTCACGCCATGGGCGAAAGGGTTGAGACTATAGATATGTCGGAATTGCGGAAGGCCGAGGCTGGTCTAACATGTTCCAGTCTCATTTTTTGAAAGTGTTTTGTAGAGATCTGCTACAGGAGATGTTTATAGCTCGCGACACTCTCCCCCTTCCCGGCGCCGTTCGGAGGAGCGGAACGTATCTAGACGAGTCCAGGTCCAGGTGAGTTCCGCTCCTCCGAACGGCGCATCGTTTCTGTTACGTTTTGGTCTATAAACATCTCACTCCTACGGAGTGAAGAGCACGTCGAGTGAATTGCAAGCATAATCCGAACTCGTCAATTCCATCTTTGCCGGCCGAATGTGGTACAACTTGCCCCAACGTATTTGGTGAATCTGTTTATCAGACTACTTCGTGATGAATGATGTCGGCCCAACAGCCTGGGTGCCAGACCTGATCTTTACTCAAGGTCAATTCGCAAGCGGTCTCGCGATCATCAGCGATGAGGGCAGTGCTCACATCGCCCGAGTACTCCACGATGAGAACTCGGACGAGTCCCTCCCCCTCAAGAATCGCGCGATGCTGCCTGGGCTGGTTAATGCGCACTCGCACGCTTTTCAACGAGTAATTCGGGGCCGAACGGAATACCGCACAAGTAACTCCAAAGATAGCTTCTGGACCTGGCGCGAGATGATGTACAGCGCCGCCAACCGCCTTACGCCAAAAGACATCTATGACGCTTCTCGGATGGCGTTTCTCGAGATGGCGCTCAGTGGCATTACCACTGTCGGAGAGTTTCATTACCTTCATCATTCACCCGGAGGTAAGCCTTACCGCGAGCGGAATTTGCTGGCAAAGGAAGTTGTTCAAGCCGCACGCGATGTCGGTCTGCGGATTGCACTCCTGCTTGTTGCGTATGCTCGCTCAGACTATCAGACTGAATCCAATCCGCAGCAGGCTCGTTTCATTGAGGCCGACGCAGAGGTTTACCTTGAGCGCGCCGTGCAATTGAAATCCGATCTGGAAACCGCGGATCGAGGCGCCTGGCTGGGGTTGGCACCGCACAGTGTTCGCGCGGTACCTCTTGATTATCTGAAACGCATCATCCGCTTCGCCGAGGAACAGCAGGTTCCGATTCACATGCACGTGGCTGAACAGCCGGCAGAGGTCTCATCATGCATTCAAGAGCATGGACGGCCACCTGTGGAACTGCTGCAAAGCGAAGGTCTCTTGAGCAAACGCTTCACTGCTGTGCATGCAATCCACCTCACACCAGCGGAGGTGTCGGCACTTGGTGAGGCGAGTGCGAACGTTTGCGCCTGCCCGACAACGGAACGCAATCTAGGGGACGGAATAGTCCCTGTTGACGCTCTCTTTGCAGCCGGTGTGCCAGTTAGTCTCGGCTCAGACAGCCAGATTCAGATCGATCTACTGGAAGACGCGCGGGAGCTTGAATACCATCTGCGACTACAACAAATGGAGCGCTCGGTGTTGGCACCCGCCACCGCAGCGCGTTCGGCACTCGCCGAGCGCCTTTTCGCATGCGCAACTGTTGGTGGCGCAAAAAGCCTTGGGACTCGTGCTGGACGGCTCGAGTCGGATTGTCCAGCCGACTTCTTCACCGTTGATCTCGACGATCCCTCAATCGCAGGCTCATCTTCAGAGGATCTTCTAGCCGGTATTGTCTTCTCACTTTCACGCGGCGCAGTACGAGATGTGGTGGTCGGCGGAAAAATGATCGTCAAGGAGGGGCGTCATGAAAAGCAGGAAGAAATTGTAGAAAGGTTCAAAGCACTCCAAAAGAAATTGTGGACCGGGGAATGAGGTAGAGTTGCATGCGATTGAGTCCCGTTTCATTTTCCGTTTTTCATTCGTCACTAATCTGGGTGTGACCAAGACAGATGACAATCGAATGGCAATTGAGAAATGCAAAATGGAAAATGAAACGGGGAGATCCAATCCCGATTTTGTTCGTTAATCCAATGAGATATGTCAGTTAAAGAAACTCTGGCTCACCTGGTCATCATTGATTCAGTCTCGGCGCGTTCGAACGCGGAGATCATTTCCTATCTTGAAGACCGTTGTCGGGCACTTGGGTTTTCAGTGAGGCGTTACCCCTACAAAGACGAAGCCGGTATAAATAAGATAAATCTAGTGTGCATCGCCGGAAACAATTCTTCGGATGCGGCAGAACTCGAATTAGTTTTGGTCGGACACACCGATACTGTGCCCTACGATCCGAATTGGGCCGAAGCCACGACGCTTACTGAGCGCGAAGGAAAGCTTTACGGCCGTGGGGCCTGTGACACTAAAGGATTTATTGCCGCAGCACTGACTGCAATTGAAGGCGTCGGCATGGATCGTCTGCGCCGGCCACTCGGACTGGTCTTTACTGCCGATGAAGAGGTTGGACTCCTGGGCGCCAAGAAACTTGTGGCTCAGGAACCTTTCCGTGCGCGTAACAGCATAGTAGGGGAACCCACTTCTCTTCAGCCCATCCATGCAGGCAAGGGCTATTGTCTGGCAGAAGTATTTGTAAGAGGTCGTGAAGGACACAGTGCTTACCCGGCACTGGGTCGTTCCGCAATCTTTCGCGCAGCGAGATTGATTTCGCGTATCGAAAAGATCGCCGAGCACTTAAAGGAAGAGAGGCATCCAGGCTTTGATCCGCCTTACACCACGCTTAATGTCGGATTAATAAGGGGAGGCACTGCTAAGAACGTCATCGCCGGCGAGTGCCGCTTCACCCTCGAATGGCGACCCATACCTGGTCAGCTATCTGACAGGCTTCTCGAGCACTTACAACTTGCCATCGAGGCGGAAAAAATCAGTGATCCAGACTTTGATTGCGAAATCGACGCCAGCCGCGCTGACGCGGGCTTTGAGACTGCTCGGGACTCGAGAATTGTCTCGCTTCTTGAAGAAGCCACGGGTAAGTCCGCGGGTTCAGTCGCTTTTGGCACTGAGGCAGCTCAGATGATCCGGCTCGGCGCGGCTACTGTCGTGCTCGGGCCCGGAGACATTCGAGTTGCACACCAAACCGGCGAATATGTTTCCACTGAGCAACTCGAAGGTTGTGTGAAGATTCTGCGGCAGGCAATCGAGCGTTTATGCGCCTGACGGGCAATTCTCCGATCTTTCGGGGCAACCATCCCCTCACGAATTCATCGAAAACCTGTCACGCCAAAGAGCTTTTGCTGACCACTGCCGGAACAACTATCATATGCGGTGAAATGATTCGGAGACTTCCCATTGATCACTGAACTCAATCAAAGGTTTTCACGAGGCTGGCTAGTTATTCTTCTCATCCTTACTGTTGCCGGTTCGTTCGCTCTTGTGCAGGCGCAGGCACCCGGTACGCCGCTTACGAGCAAAGAGATAGTCGCTCTCGTTTACGAACTTCCGAGGCACCCGGAAAAGCGAGATGAGATCATCGAAACTATCAGACGACGCGGCATCGGTTTTCCGCTAACTGACGGTATGCGCTCGGTTGTAGCAACAAAGAGCGGCAACGATCCGCTGCTGCGTCGAACTTTGGAAGAAGCAGAACGCAGACGGTTGAACCCCGTAGCTTCCGCCCTTCCATCTGAAGCAGAAGCGAATGAAGTTCTGGAACGCACTCGCGTAGCGACTCTCGCTGCGGCGGATGCCATGCCCGACTTTATTGTCAGGCAAGTGATCAGAAGAAGCGTCGCCTACGGCAATACCAGCAACTGGATTCCTCAAGACAATCTGTCGATTGCGGTAAGCTTCAGACCTGCAGTGGGCGAGGAGTATAAGGTCCTGACTGTCAATGGCATGCCGCTTGGTCAAGATGTATCCGAGAGCAAGGACTACAGCAAGTACGTGGGCCCTGGCGCTACATCGAGCGGCGTGGAATACATTTCGGCCCTCGCTGACATTTTCAAGGCCGAGTCCCAAACGACCTTTAAGCCTGTCGATACAGACATAATTCAGGAGCGACGGACTATCGTTTATGAATTTGAGGTGAAGCGACCTTTTTCACACCTTACATTGAGTTCGGGCCACGAACTTAAAACGGATGTGGGGTCTCGGGGTCGAGTATGGCTCGATCGAGAATCATATCGGGTGCTGCGGTTTGAGCAGATAGCCAGCGAGATTCCGGCAAACTTTCCCATCACAGCTGCCAGCAGCTTAATAGATTATGACTGGGTAATGATCAACGACCGGAAGTATCTGCTTCCCGTGAAATCCGTAATCATGATAACGGATGCAGCCAGAGGTCAAGTGCTTCAAAGTCGAAATGAGATCCGTTTCCGCGGCTATCAGAAGTATGGGGCGGAACTGAAGGTAATCGATGAAATTGATGAGAAAGACTTTCCACAAGACCCCCCTCCAACTGAGAAGCCTAAAAAGCCATAATGGGATCGTGCTCGGAGTTATTGGTCTAATAGCCGCCATGTTTTGCGGGGCTGCAGACCAACTAAGGGCGCAGAGTAAGCCTGACCACGACTACCTCTTTTACGTCCTTTCTGAAGGGGCCGATAAAATCTCACTGATCCGCTTTGGACCAAACGGCACGCGGGTAGAGCGCGACCTGCAAACAGGGGACATGCCGATCGACATCGATGGACCGCACGGAGTGGTCGTCTCTCCTGATAAGCGGTTCTACTACGTCTCGCTCGCCCATGGCCGACCGTTTGGATCGGTTTGGAAATACTCCGCAACGGATGATCGCGTTCTTGGCCAAGCGACGCTTGGCTTTTTTCCCGCCACGATGGATATCTCTCACGATGGCAGCTTGCTGTTTGTCGTAAATTTTAATCTGCACGGCGACATGGTGCCATCATCTGTTTCGGTGGTCGCTACCGAGCCGATGCTCGAGGTCGCTCGCATCCAAACCTGCGCCATGCCGCACGGCTCGCGTTTGAATCCCCAGGGAACCAAACACTACTCGGCGTGCATGATGGACGATATGCTCGTGGAGATCGATGCGCGCACACTTAAGGTGGCGCGCCATTTCCTTCTTACCAAGGGTAGCGAGAAGGGCATGATTGGCGCACCCGGCGCAATGACCGTCAAGGGGTCGATGGACGGAATGAAACACATGGACATGGGTGGGCATGGAATGGAAGCACCAAAGGCTGGTGATAACTCATGTTCACCCACCTGGGCGCAACCCTCCACCGATGGTGCGAAGGTTTTTGTTGCTTGTAACAAGTCGAGCGAGATCCTGGAAGTCGACGTCGGAGAATGGAAGATTACGCGCCGTATGCCGGCACGCCCTGGCGTCTACAATTTGGCCGTGACCAAAGATGGTACGCGGTTGCTCGCCACAAACAAGCGTGATCAGTCAGTGTCAGTTGTCGATATAAAGAGTGGGCGCGAATTGGTCAGGCTCCCTACCAAGAGGAAGGTTTTGCACGGAGTCGTAGTTTCTCCTGACGATCGCTATGCTTTCGTGTCCGTTGAGGGCGTCGGCTCTGAACCAGGGACAGTAGAGGTGATCGACCTCGTGTCGCTCAAGACAGTCGCCACTGTCGACGTACCCTCAGAAGCGGCAGGCATCGATTTCTTGCGCATGGAACCGCCGAAGTAACACCATCCCTAAAAGTTTTTGGAGTGCGCTGGCCTGGCAGGCCTGGCAGCGCTTTGGCCTACGTTTCGCTGCAGACTCCCGGAGGAATTGAACACTCTGGGAGCGATCACTTGATTCGTAGTTGGCAGCGAGACCAAGCCAAAGCGGCGCCGAAGCCGTCGCACTCCAAAGTCTACGATTGTAGACACCCTCACGGGCTAATGTTCTCATCAGTGAACATATAACGTTCCCTGCTAAGCGTAAAGCGCCGAAATCCAGCTTAATCCCTCCATTCGTATCTGATGCAATGCTCAGGTACGGGCATTGCCTAACCAGGAACTGCAACCGAAGGAGACCGCCTTCAGATGAAGCCCAGAATACTGGTGGTCGAAGACGATGAGGCCATCGCCAGACAGCTTTATTGGACGCTTTCAGGACCCTATGAGGTCCTGATCGCAAACGACATGCAGACAGCCGTACGTCGCGCCATGTTGTATGCGCCGGACGTATCGATACTGGATCTGCATCTATCACCGGCTTCCGAGTCGCCGGACATAGGCCTGCGAATGATTGAATACATCAAATCGCATATGCCCGAGTCGAAAGTGCTCGTGATCAGTTCGGCAAACGGTATCGACGCTCAAAAGGCGTGCTTCGCCGTTGGGGCGGATGAATATCTTGACAAGCCTTTTGAAACGGAACGACTGCTAGCGGTCACGCGCCGCATTGCGCCGGCGCGACGGTTCGAGGTTGCTTGAATCTAACGAACCGCCACCAAGTTCTTTTCACTCAAGTTCCGGAGGCCTCCCTGCCCCAAATGAGGTGTCCGAGAAAGCCCGCGAGGTGAAACCCCTCCCACCAAGCGGAGCATTAGAAGCCCCCGCTACCCTTTTGACTCAAACCTTGAGTCGCGGGGGCTTCCCTTTTCTTAGACCGTGTGGGGAAAGGCTTAGCCTTTTCAACTAACTCCATTATACCCATCGGCTGACTTCTCCGGATGCGTCTGCCATAATGAGCTCTTCGCAGGTCGTTCTGTAAACAATTGAAGGTGGCATAAGGTTGGGGCGAACTGTCTTGTTGGCCCAAGCCAAGCTTATTTATGAGCGAAGCTATGGAAAAGATTCGGGATGTGCACGAACTGCCGGTGTTCCCGTTGCCCATTGTGCTTTTTCCCGGTGTACCCTTGCCGCTGCATATCTTCGAGCCGCGCTATCGGCAAATGCTTACGGATATTCACAAGACTAAAAACCTTTTTGGTTTGTCTTACTTCGACTCAACCACTTCAGACAAAGAGATCCCTGGCGTTGGCCATATCGGCTGCGTTGCGGAAGTAACTGAAACGCAGTCTCTACCTGACGGGCGTTCTAACATCCTTACGGTTGGTGTCATCAGATATAGTGTCGAAGGTTATGTGGACCGTGGCACGCCGTATCTCATGGCGCAGGTGAGCTTTTTCGAAGATGAAGACGAAGACGAAGAGCTCTTGACTGATTCATCTCATGAAGTTGCTGAAACCTTTTCCCGCATAGCGCGAGCAGTCCGAACAATTAATGACGAACGGGCTGGGCTGCCGGACATTTCCGATACCGAGCCGCAGCGTTTGTCGTTTTTAGTCGCCGCGGCTATGGAAATTGAAGCGGATGTCAAACAAGAGCTGCTCGAGCTTCGTCAAACTTCCGAGCGACTGAGACGATTGCGAGACATGCTCTCGCGTGCAGTTATGAGTTATGAGGAACGTGCTCGCATCCACGAATTGGCAAAGGGCAATGGGCATAGCGGTAAGAAGATCGAATTCGAATGAGCGGCAAGTCTGACGTATTAGATCAGGGCGGATCGATTAATGTTCGGGTGCTTTTCTTCGGCGCCGCGCGTGATGCCACCGGAACAGGCGAACTACAGCTGGCGCTAAAAAGTCCAGCCACTGCACGGGTCGCCTTTGAAGAGTTGTTGACAACCTTTCCCGACTTGCGACGCTTTGGCCGTTCCTTGCTGCTCGCGGTTAATCACGAATACGCACCCGTGGATGTCGAGGTGCGAGACGGTGATGAGTTAGCTCTGTTTCCGCCTGTTAGTGGCGGCGCGACGGACCACACGAGATATCCACACAGAGACATAATAAGCGCGCCAGAAACCCGAAACTCAGTAAATTCTAAGTTCTAAATTCTAATTTCTAATTTCGCTCTTGAACAATGCCGTCAAAAGACTTTTTCGAGTTAACTACTGCGCCGATTGACGTCGGAGTTGTCGCTCGCCGCGTCGTCTTGCCGGAATGCGGCGCCACAGTAACTCTTGACGGCTACGCACGGGAGTGGACCAAAGGCCGAAGGACTCTCTATCTGACCTACGAAGCTTATCCGCCAATGGCTCTCACCGAGATGGAACGGCTGGGAGAGCAGGCGCATCAGAATTTTGAAATCTCGCATATCGGAATCGTGCACCGCACCGGAAATCTAAACATCGGCGAGACCAGCGTCGTCATATCCGTAAGCGCGCCACACCGCGCTGCGGCTTTCGCTGCTTGCGAATGGGCCATTCGCGAGTTGAAACGAGCCGTCCCAATCTGGAAAAAAGAAGTTTTTGAGGGCGGCGAAGTTTGGGTGGAAGGTGAAGGCGCGGCCCAGCCGTAACCGCAAAGCGTAGACAATGCCGGCACAAATCAAACGAAGCGTCAAAGATTACCCACGCGCATCACCTAAAGATTCCTCTCATGTTCGTGTGATGCGCGTGGATCCAATGGCCCCACTTCAACTCGCAGGAGTTTCTTCAGTCTCATCTTCAGCAGCAGCCTCGACCAGGGAAGCACTTGTCACTCTGTCGTCTTGATCAGTTTTTATAAGTCGTACTCCCTGCGCACTCCGCCCCGTTTTGCGAATGTGACCCGCCTCGAGGCGGATAAGTTTGCCCTGCTGGGTGATAATCATGATCTCGGAATCATCTTCAACCGGAAACACTGCCACTACCTTTCCGGTCTTCTCAGTGGTCTTCATGTTGATGACGCCCTTACCACCACGGGCCTGCAGGCGATAGGTGGTAATTGGCGTTTGCTTGCCGTATCCCTGCTCTGACACGGACAGCATTCTCTCGCTGTCGTCGGCCGAGACGGGACAAACGGAAACAACGTAATCATCTGGCCGCAAGTCGATCCCGCGCACACCGCGCGTAGCGCGGCCCATCGGTCTCACGTTCTTCTCGTCAAAGCGAATCGCCAGGCCGTTGTGTGTCGCGATGAAGATCCGCTTGGTACCGTCGGTCAGCACGACGTCGAGTAACTGATCGCCCTCATCAACATTGATCGCGATGATCCCGTTCGTACGAATATTCTGGAAGTCAGCCAGTGAGGTTTTCTTGATCACTCCCTTGCGCGTTACCATTACCACATGTCGCCCCTCGGCAAAATCACGCACAGACACAACGCCTGCGAGTTTGCGATCGGACGGAATATTTATCAGGTTGACAACAGCTTTGCCCCGCGCTGAAGCGGCCGCGTCAGGCACCTCGTGGACCTTCAGCTTATAGACCATGCCGTCGTCGGTGAAAATCATGATATACGCGTGTGTCGAGGCAATAAAGAGATGCTCCACAAAGTCATCGTTCTTGGCGGAGGCCCCAAAGCGGCCCTTTCCCCCACGGCCTTGCCGCTGATAAGTAGTAATTGGCGTCCGCTTGATGTAGCCGGATTTTGTTACCGTGATCGCCACGTCCTCGTCGGCAATGAGATCCTCAATAGAAAATTCGCTTCCCTCATCGATAATCTCGGTGCGCCTGCCGTCCCCAAACTGTTTCTTGACCTCATCGAGTTCGGTAATGATGACGCGCCTTAGCGAGCCTTCATTGGCCAGGATCTCTTCCAATTCTGCCATTAGCTTAATTATGCCTTCATACTCGTCAGTGATCTTCTGTCGCTCGAGAGCTGACAATCGACGCAACTGCAGATCAAGTATCGCCTGTGCCTGGAGCTCAGAAAACGCAAGCCGCTCCATCGTCTTCTGTAGTTTCCCGATGTAGGTCTTGAGTTGAGTATCAGCAGGCACACCCTTCCAGACCTTCACTTCGATCATCGTGCTGGATTGTCCGCCAAGCCATTGGCGAGCTTCGTCAACTGAACGCGAGTTTCGAATTAGTGTGACAATGTAATCGAGCGCATCGATTGCTTTCGTGAGTCCTTCGAGGATATGGGCGCGGGCCCGAGCCTTACGAAGTTCATACTCGGTACGCCTGCGGACGACTTCGCGTCGAAAGTCGACAAAAGCCTCGAGCATCTGCTTCAGGTTAAGAACGCGCGGCTGCCCATTGACGATCGCCAGATTGATCACGCCGAACGACGACTGCATCGGAGTCAGCTTGTACAGCTTATTCAGAACTACCTGCGGGACGGCGTCACGTTTCAGCTCGACGACGATGCGCATTCCGGTGCGATCCGATTCATCGCGCAGATCAGAAATACCCTCGAGCTTCTTTTCATTAGTTAACTCTGCGATGCGCTCGATCAGCCGGGCTTTGTTGACTTGAAAAGGAATCTCCGTGATTACAATTGCATCGCGCTCATGCGTTCCCCGTCCAACGCGATCGATGCCCGCGCGCGCGCGCAACTGCAAAACTCCTCGGCCCTCGAGGTACGAAGTTCGGATTTCGTTTCGCCCATAAATGAACCCACCGGTGGGAAAGTCTGGACCGGTTACGATTTTCGCAAGATCCTGAACGGTGATTTCAGGGTTCTTGAGCAATGCTGTCGTTGCGTCGACGATCTCCGTCAGATTATGGGGCGGGATCTTGGTCGCCATCCCTACGGCAATTCCATCGGAACCATTGATTAGAAGATTTGGAATGCGCGTAGGCAATACTTTTGGTTCACTGAGAGATTCGTCGTAGTTCGGTTGCGTATCAACCGTTTCTTTTTCAATGTCAGACAAGATCTCGTTGGTGATTCTGGCCATGCGCACTTCCGTGTAGCGCATCGCAGCCGCTGCGTCCCCGTCAACGGATCCAAAGTTCCCCTGGCCATCGATCAGCGGATAGCGCATGGAAAAGTCCTGGGCCATTCGAACTATCGTGTCATAAACAGCAGTATCCCCATGCGGATGATATTTACCAATGACGTCGCCAACGATGCGCGCGCTCTTCTTGTAGGCTTTGTTGTAACTGTTCCCGAGCTCCTGCATGGCCCAGAGCACTCGCCGATGAACCGGCTTAAGTCCGTCGCGGACGTCGGGAAGCGCACGCCCAATAATCACGGACATGGCATAATCAAGATACGAACGCCGCATCTCGTCTTCGATATTTATGTGATTGCGTTCAGTTGTTTCCATCCGATAGACCTTTCCAGTACAATCCGCCCGTTGCCCTCAGACCGCGCCGCTCGCTCAACCTCCCGATATCGCATAGGTAGCCGCGCACAAAATGCTTTTGAAGGTCGAGAGCTGATGGTATCGATTCAACTATTGATTTTGTGAAATGCGGACTCAATTAGGCTTAACAAGTACGTCCCATTGTATCCTTTGGCGGGAGCTTTTGGCAACTGCTGATAACGCGTGAAACCCTAATTGAATCAATAGCTTCAGGGAAGTTGAGGTTTCAGGATTGGCCGTAATTGCGCGTCGGAATTTTGTACTTTACTGATCGTCTCGAGGGGGTTTTTCGCGAGCCACCACCATGACTGACCAGAAGATAATGGAGCAGCGGATCCGCGAACGACTGGAATTGCAGCTCCCGGTCAGAGTGCACTGTCGCGAAACTCCCAATTTTGAGTGGACAGAAATTACCCGGCTGGTAAATGTAACGCCCTTCGGCGCGGGTTTTACATTGAAACGACCGACTGAAGCAGGGCGACTGCTGCATATGACGATTCCTATGCCGCGGCAATTGCGGGTTTTCGATCATGTTGAAGATCAGTACAGGGTTTGGGCCCTCGTTCGTTACGTAAGAAGTTTGGAGTCCCCGGACGCCAAGCACCCGCTCTTTGAAGTGGGGATTGCCTTCATCGGCAAGCGGCCGCCGGCAAGCTACGCAGAGGATCCGGCAAAACGATACGAAATTGCGCAAGCTACTGTGCATGAGGTGGCTCTAACAAGCGCGATGGTAAAACCAGTCATCGCAGAGCAGCGCGCTGTGACGCGTCACAGGATTGCAGTAGATCTTTTTGTAGATGTGTTCGATGAGAAGAATGAAGTAACCCAGAGCGAAGAAACCGTCACCGAAAACCTCAGCAACAAAGGCGCAACAGCTTTCACTACCCTCCAAATCCCAGCAGGACGGTTTGTTCGTCTTAGGAGCGAACAGTACAAGTTGACGGTGTACGGCGTCGTCAGGTCAACAAGCACAGGCACGGATGGAATTTCCAGGATTCATCTGGAGTTCATCGGGAAAGACTGGCCGCTTTAACGACATGGTAGGGGTGCCACGACGTGTGCACCCGGTTGTGGTATGAAAGCGCGGGGTGCCCACGGCGTGGCACCCCTACAAACCTCTCTGATGGCGATCACAATTAAACGCGATGTCTTGCTCGTTGAAATCGATCGGCACTGTTTCTTTCCGGCTTGTAACGCGAGGATCTCTATTGGCCTGACAAAGCTCGAGGTTCCGCAGTACCGGGGCTTCGAGTGCACGCACTGCAAGCGTTGGAACGACGATCGACTGACACCGCGGGACATTCCCGAGTGGTGGGACGAGTTTAATTCGAGCGACACTTTTTCTTAGGTTTTTATCTTCCAATCACTTGAGCGACACAGAGACATTTGCCCGCGAGCGGGCCGCGGAAAGACCGCTTACGGAACCGGGTGTAATTCCGCAGTGGGCGTTGGACACGGCGCGGCCAGCTATTCGTCTTTTAAGTCGTGTCTGCTGGAAGTTAAAACATCACGGAACCGAGAACATCCCTTTGAGCGGCGGTTTGATTATCGCCTCAAATCATCAAACCTATCTCGACCCATTTTGGATTTCAATTCCAGTTCATCGGCCCGTGCGTTACCTCGCCTGGAATGTTGCTTTTGATTGGCCTCTGGTAGGAAAAATAATTACGTTCCTCGGCGCCTGGCCCCTGCAAGTCGAAGGCAGTGATCCGGCAGCTATCCGGCGCTCGTTGCAATGGCTGCGCAGTGGTGGCGTACTGGTAATTTTTCCCGAGGGGGCGCGGAGTACGCCTAACGGAGCAATGACCCGCTTCAAGGCTGGAGCGGTCAGACTCGCACTCGAAGCTAACGTTCCGATCCTTCCGGTGACTATCCGAGGTGCAAATCGTGTTTGGCCGAAGAATCAGCGACTACCACGGACTGGTAACGTGGAAATCATTTACCACCAACTGCGCCGCATTCAACCGGTTCCCGCTGAAGAGACGCGACATTGCGCCCGCCGCGAAACGGCCACACTTGCCAAAACTATCGAGTCAGCGCTCGTTGCGGAACCTCGAATCTGAAACATTATTTTATGTTGCGGTCGGCCTGGATCGTCAGCACCCTCATCATCGCTTCATGAATCAGACCATTGCTGACGAGTACCTGTGGCGCATAAATATCCAGCGAGTCTCCACTGAATTCACTCACGCGTCCTCCGGCCTCTTCGATCAAAAGTACTCCCGCCGCAATGTCCCAGGAATTCAATCCGTCCTCCCAAAAACCATCAAAACGTCCACAGGCTACGTAAGCAAGATCGAGTGCCGCTGAGCCATCGCGACGGACGGCTTGCGCCTCCATCGTGAAATTTGTGAAGTGACGAGCGAAATATGGCCGTTCGCGCACGTCGTAAGGGAAACCGGTGCAGACCATTGCTCGATTCAATTCTTCAATCGAGGACACGCAGATGCGTCGTCCATTCAAAGTTGCTCCTCGCCCGCGTTCAGCGGCAAACATTTCGTCGCGTAGAGGATCATAAACTACCCCCAACTCAATTTTCCCCGCTCGCTCGACTCCTATGGACACGCAAAAGCACGGATATCCATGGGAATAGTTTATGGTTCCATCCAGCGGATCAATGATCCATTTCCATTCGTTGTCTAGTGTTTCTGCGACAGCGGCGCCGGCTTCCTCGGCGAGGATCGCATGGCGCGGATAATGCGTTTTGATCCGGTCAATGATCAGCTTTTCTGAAGCGAGATCCGACTCTGTAACGAGGTCGATATCACCTTTGTTTGAGACCTGCAGCACCCGACCAACGCGGTCCGCGAGAATGCGGCCGGCATCTCGGGCAGTTTGAATGGCAAAGTTGAGCAAATGGGCTCCTCGATGAATTAGTAACTGTTAGATCTACGTGGAGGATATAAGAAAGCTAAGCTACGGGCGAGACGAGACGTACGTTGTAGGGGTGCCACTCCGTGGGCACCCCGCTTCGATGGGAACTCGCGTGACTCGTGGAACTGCGGTGCCCACGGAGTGGCACCCCTACAAAATTGCGTTAACGTTGAGCCGGCGTCATCGTTGCGACTGCAACGCGTAGAACTTCGCGCAGGTGATGATCCCAGTATGCCCAGTCGTGAGCTCCGCTTAATTCCTGGTAGTCATGTTTAATTCCACGACTAACAAACACAGACGCCAACTCGCGATTTGCCAGCAGCCAGGGATCGTCCTTGCCGCAATCAAGATGCATGTAGGGAAGCGCAGAAATTCTTTCCTGAGCAACTCCAACCGCCAGTCTTGTCAGATTGTTTGCTTCCCGCGTTGGGTCGGAGGGGGGTCCAAATGCTTGCAGGATGGAAGGATCATTAGTGCGCAGCGGGGCGTCAAAGGCTCCGCTCATCGAGCCAGCGAAGGTAAACATATCCGGATACTTCAAACCAAATTTCAAAGCTCCATAGCCCCCCATTGAATTTCCCGCAATGGCTCGAGCACTTCGGCCCGGGATAATTCGAAAGCGGCTTTCGACATCGGGAAGCAATTCCTTCATGATGAATGTCTCATACTTATTAGATTCGATGGTCGCACTGTCGGTATACCAGCCCTCGTCTCCTTCTGGCGTTACCACAATCATTTTCAATTCAGAAACATATTTTGCGAGACCCGTTTGCGAAACCCATGAAGAATAAGCACCACCATGTCCATGCAGCAGATAAAGCACGGGGTAGCGCATTCTCCAGAGCGAAAGAGACCCGTATCCTCGCGGCAGAACAACGTTGTATGGCAACTGTTTGCCGGTAACTTTGCTTTGCAACCAAATCGTCTCGACTCGGACGGTATTTACACGTTGGTAGTAGAAGGCTAAAACGACCGCGATAAGTGCTAATACCAGGAAGAGTAATCGCAGCCGCTTCATAGTCTAGGTATCTTGTAAACCCAATTAAGAGACACTACAACAGTAAGCTGAATCGGGAGCGAGGAAGTGGATGTAATTGGTGTGAGAGTGATCCCTTCACGCACGCATCTGGTGTTACTCTGTTGACGAAAGCATCGGGATATTGATTTGTTTTTCGAACGCCGTCCGTTCCGCTTCTTCATAGCCGGCATCCACGTGTCGCGCGACGCCGATACCTGGATCGTTAGTCAAGACCCGATTCAGTCTCCGAGCTGCTTCGTTTGTGCCATCGGCCACCGACACCTGGCCAGCGTGAAGTGAATAACCGATTCCCACGCCGCCGCCGTGATGAAACGAAACCCAACTGGCGCCGCTGGCTGTGTTCAAGAGCGCATTTAAGATGGGCCAGTCGGCGATCGCATCCGAGCCGTCTTTCATCCCTTCGGTTTCCCTAAAAGGCGAAGCCACCGAACCAGTGTCGAGATGATCGCGACCAATCGCGATTGGCGCTTTCAAGTCACCTCGTTTTACCAGCTCGTTGATTGCTTCGCCCATCTCTGCGCGCTCGCCATAGCCGAGCCAGCAAATGCGTGCGGGCAGCCCCTGGAAGTGAATACGCTCGCGAGCTAAACGGAGCCAGCGGTTCAGCGTCTGGTCCTCAGGAAACAGTTCCAAAGCGAGATCATCCGTCTTCTGAATATCGCTCGGGTCTCCGGAGAGGGCTACCCAGCGGAAAGGCCCCTTGCCTTCGCAAAAAAGAGGCCTGATGTATTCTGGAACAAAACCTGGGATCTCAAAGGCCCTTTCGCAGCCCGCGTCAAACGCCTGCTTACGAATGTTGTTGCCATAGTCGAAGGCAACGGCACCTGATTTTTTCAGCGCCAGTATCGCTTCGACGTGTCGGGCCATGGATTGCATCGACTCGGCAATGTAAGCGTCCGGACTTGAACGTCGCAGCTCCGCGGCTTCAGCGAGCGTGAAACCCGCGGGCACATAGCCGTTAAGTGGATCATGGGCGCTGGTCTGATCGGTAACCGCATCGACCTGAATGCCGCGCGTTACGAGCTCGGGAAGAACTTCTGCGCAGTTTCCTACCAAACCAACTGAGACTGCGCGCTTCAGTTCGCGAGCGTCCTCGCAGATATCAAGCGCTTCAACCAGACTCATCGCCATTCGATCACAATAACCCGTGCGCACGCGACGTTCGATTCGAGCCGGATCAACATCGATTCCCAAAAACACAGCGCCGTTCAGGGTGGCGGCCAACGGTTGCGCCCCTCCCATTCCACCCATTCCGCCCGAAACAACGAGCTTGCCACTTAGATCGCCGCCGAAATGCTTGTCGGCCATTGCCGCAAAGGTTTCAAATGTCCCCTGCACAATCCCCTGCGTGCCGATATAGATCCAACTGCCGGCAGTCATCTGGCCGTACATCATCAGACCGCGGCGTTCCAATTCGTGAAAGTGCTCCCAGTTGGCCCAGGCGCCAACAAGATTCGAGTTTGCAATTAGTACTCGCGGAGCGTATTCGTGAGTTCGAAAGATCCCGACTGGCTTTCCTGACTGGACCAGCAATGTCTCGTCGTTTTCCAATGCCTGCAACTCGCGGACGATGGCGTCAAATGAGGCCCAATTGCGGGCAGCCTTTCCCGCGCCTCCGTATACAATCAATTCGTCCGGCTTTTCTGCCACGTCCGGGTCGAGATTATTCATCAAGCAGCGCAAGGCCGCTTCCTGATGCCAGCTCTTACAATTTAATTGCGCGCCTCGTGGCGCGCGAATCGTTCTCTCGGCCATCACAACAAATTAAGCTGGGGAAGGCGTCCGCAAAAACTCTAATCCCCCTGAGTCCACAGCCGGCTGAACCAGCCACTACTCCCCTTTTCGCGGTTAATTAAAGTTTCCAACTCTCCAGAATCCAGCCATACTCCACCACACTTTTCGCAAGTATTAATCGATACCTTCTCAACCATACTCTCCTGCAGGGCGCCATCACATCTCGGGCACTGCATGGAAGACGTGCCTGCCGCCTTTGCCTCTTCGGCGATCTTCATTTTTTCTCGTAGCTTCTCGATCGCCTCCTTATTCTTGCGATGAAAATATTCTTCTTCCATTCCCTTTCTTCTGTCATCAAAAATGTCCGCCATACGTGTTCTCCCCTTTTGTCAAAAGATATGTTCCGCTCCTCCGAACGGCGCACGGTATTGTGTGATGTTCCTGTTTATAAACATCTCACTCCTACGGAGTCGGGAGCCTGAACAAGGTGTCATTACTGGAGGAGTAAATCAAATTCTCCGGCGCGAAGCACTGTGACGATCTCTTCAATATCGCGAGACATCGACCGGTCCTGGTTGAGACGAGGCACATGTTCCCGAACGATCTCGTAAGCGTGCTTCACACCGCGGCCGGGAACAAGTGGGGCGCGATACTCGAGCGCCTCCGCGGCGGTAATCAATTCAATGGCTGACACATGCTCGGCCAATTCCACGATGGAACGAAACTTGGTGGCTGCAGTAACGCCCATCGAAACATGATCTTCTTTCCCACCGTCAGTAGGCACGTTATCGATACTTGCCGGATGGGCCAACACTTTTGCTTCATTCAAGAGCGAAACGGCAGTCACCTGGAGCATCATGAAGCCTGAAGATGTTCCCGGCTGTTGTGTGAGGAAGGGAGGCAGATCTTCGTTAGCATCAGGATTTACAAGTCGGTCAATCCGTCGCTCGCTGATGCTCATAAGATCTGTAACTGCGATGGCCGCGTAGTCCAACGCCAACGCGAGGGGGGCGCCATGAAAATTGCCGCCGGAAATGACCTCACCTGTCTCAGGAAAAACAAGCGGATTGTCCGTTGCGCTTCCGGTTTCGATCTCTACGATCTCGACCGCATGGGCCAGCGAAGTGCGCACTGCGCCGTGGACCTGGGGAATGCAGCGCAAGCTGTACGCATCCTGGACTCGCGGGTCGTTTTCCAGATGTGAGCGCCGGATTTCGCTGTCGCGCAACAACTCGCGCATGTGAGCAGCGACGGCAGCCTGACCGGGATGCGGCCGCACCGCCTGAAGGCGCTCATCAAAGGCTACCGGGGTGCCGCGCAAAGCTTCGAGACTCATTGCTCCGGCCACGTCGGCAACTCGCGCCACCCGCTCAGCACGGTGAAGCGCAAGCGCTCCCACACCCGCCATTGCTTGTGTTCCATTTAATAGTGCCAAGCCTTCTTTAACTTCGAGTTGAACTGGATCGATTCCCGCACGCTCGAGCGCCACCGCGGCGGGTAAACGTTCGCCTTCATAAAATGCTTCTCCCTCGCCGATCACAGTGAGAGCGAGATGGGAAAGTGGCGCGAGGTCGCCGCTTGCTCCGACTGACCCTCGTTCAGGGATAACCGGCGTCACACCTTTCTCGAGCATCGCCACCAAGGTATCGATCAGAATGGGGCGGGCGCCACTGTAACCACACGCAAGTACATTTGCGCGCAGCAGCAACATCGCCCGAGCCTCAGCCTCTGAAAGCGGTGGACCAAGACCACAGGCATGACTGCGAACAAGATTTAGTTGGAGCTCACGTAGGTGAGATGGCTCGATACGGACGTCGGACAACCTGCCAAATCCGGTGTTTACGCCATAAACCGTCCGGCCTTCGGCGAGGATCTTTTCCACTACACGCCGGGCCCGCGCAGCGCGGTCTCGCGCTTCGTCGGTAAGAGCTACATGCTCCCGACCGGCGGCAACGTCTGCTACTTGTTTGAGAATAAGCCGTTGACCGTTGAGAGGCAGCATAAACTCGGAGATTTAAACTTCGGTCAGATTGCTACCGCATTCGGAAACTCAGCCACGCGTCACAATCTCCTCAGGGACATAGCGGTCCGGCGTCTCTGAAGTATCAACGTCTCGGGACCTTCTATCTGGTGTTTCAGAGAGATCCAACTTCTTAAACTCGCCGGTTGTCGTTGCTGAGCTGCGAACTCGTTGCCGGGCGCGTTTGGCTCGAACCGTTGTTCGTCGCGTTGCGGACGTCGCGGCGCGACTTGTCCAACTCGTCATTCGGCGCAGCGGTCGCAACGAGAATTCGTGTTTCGGCAAGACTTCCCCGGTCGCTTCGCGAAGCCGTACTGTACCAATGGCGAAGATCGCGATCGCGGCGTTAAATACCACCCCGACTACGAATACGAACCAACCGGGAACGATCCCAACCGTGGCCCGATCGATAAAGATGTTGAAGTCACGCGCCGGAAGTGGATGCAGATAGACCTTTAAGTTCCAGCTTAAAGCCAGTAAAGCAAAGATCCAGAGATAATTTCGGCGCAGCCGTCTGCCGACTGCCTCCCATTCGGTAATCGTGAAGTGGGGCGTGATTAAGTCCGAGGCGAGATGTTCGGCCCAGGCTTCATCCGCAGGAGTAGTATCGGGAGCGAGCAGTTGCGAAAAATATCCCGTTTCCAAAACGCGCACGCGGCTCGACCAAATCTCGTAGTAACGATACCGACGCGCTTCCATCAAGAGAAAAATCGCCACCAGGATCGAGTTAATAGGAATAACGAAATGCGGATTACTCGGCGAACTGAAGACAAAGGAAAGCGTGGCTCCCGCAGTTAAAACAGCCCAGTTGGTCGTTGTGTCGAGACGGTTCCGCCACGTGTTTGAGCGTTGCACTTCACCGCGATAGAAGTGAATCATCGCCGCGTTGAATTCCGCCGGCGACGTCCGGCGCATCAGTCCCGACGGTGTTGACGATCCCTTATCAGTATTGAGGGGCTCGGCGCTTTGCCCGGGTCGCAAACGCCCTGCTCCGCGATCCGCAGTGGGGCCGCTGCCTCTTTGATGTATTTCGGTGGTCATGGACCTGAATCGCCTGGGAGAGCCGGCAGGTAGTAGGAGTCCTCCGGGCAGTCATCATAGCACGCACGAGGCAGGAATTCCGATTGAAAATGCCTTGAGCAACTGTCGGATCTCGCGAAAATAGAGTGGCTTGACAGTGTTTCAGGCGCCACCTATAGTTGGCTTTTCGGCTATTTGACGAAAAGATTTCCTTCTATGAGTGCCGCTGAGATAGAGCTTGACACTCGCTGGATGCGCCGGGCATTGACGGCAGCACGTGAGGCTCAGCAACGCGCTGAAGTGCCGGTCGGCACGTGCATTGTTAGCGCCGAAGCGGTACTGGCGATTTCAGGGAATCGAACGCGGACGGATTGCGACCCGACAGCTCACGCGGAAATGGTGGCATTGCGTGAGGCGGCACAGAAGGTAGGCAATTATCGTCTGCCAGACGCTATTGTCTATTCGACGATTGAGCCATGCGCTATGTGCGCCGGGGCATTGATTCAAGCAAGAGTAAGGCGTTTGGTTTACGGTGTGGCGGACGAGCGGGCGGGCGCAGTCGAGTCACGTTTTCGGATCTGCGATACAGATTTTTTGAATCATCGCATCGAAGTGACTGCCGGCGTTCTGGAACAGGAATGCCGGGAGCTGATGCAGGAGTTTTTTCGAGCTAGACGGGCTTGAAAGGATGAAGGCGGAAGGGTGAGGGCGGAGGGTTCGTGGGATGGGGATTTAATCCCTCATCTTTCGCCTTCATTCTTGATTTCGGAGAGGTCGCATAGTGGATTAGTGCACCGGTCTCGAAAACCGGAGTGGGTGAAAGCCCACCGTGGGTTCGAATCCCACCCTCTCCGCCATTAGCATTTTTTGACTTTAGATTTGCGATTTTTGATTGGCTTGTACCAGCAGTCATTCAGTTTGCCCCTTGCACAAATCAACAATCTAAAATCAAAAATCAAAAATTCTGGAGAGGTGCAAGAGTGGTTGAATTGGCAGCACTGGAAATGCTGTGTACGGGGAACCGTACCGTGGGTTCGAATCCCACCCTCTCCGCCAAAGAATTTCGGATGTCGGATTGCGGATTGCGGATTGCGGATTTAAGGACGATACGCGGAGGTTTTCCAATAGCCAGTCAGCAGGCGGCAATCGGAAAGGGCAATCGAAAAGAAGGACTAGATTATGTCCAAGGATGACAAACTGGCGATGGACGAAGCTCGGCGTGCGGCTCAACACGAGTCCGTAAAGGCCGATGTCGAGGGCGAAGTGCATGGCGAGATTGCTGCTCAGGCAGCTGCGGCTCCGCCCGGTCAGTCACAACAAATCAAACAGGTTGCAGGAGAGTTTCGCTCGAAAGCAGTCAATGAAGTAGTCGATACCGAACGCGAGGTAGAGCGCGGCCGTGGTTTGGCTCGCATTTCTCAAGTCGTGGATTACATCTTCTATGTGATCTACGCGCTGCTGGGGATGCGTTTTCTGTTGGCGTTACTTGCCGCTCGCAGTACTGCCGGCTTCGTGCAATTCATTGTGACCGTCACAAATCCCTTCTACGCTCCTTTCAAGGGAATTGTCGCCAGCCCAAGCACGGCTGATGGGCACACTTTGCTGCTACCAATTGTGGTCGCCATCATTGCCTACATCTTGCTTCACCTTGCCATCAATGGCCTGTTGAGGATAGGGGCGCATCGTAAGACAGAGGTTTAGTATTGCCAATTGCCGATTGTCAATTGCCGATTTGAGCCTAGTCATGTTGGAATGCTTGTTCTGAACCGTTGGAATGCTATTCTGAACTGCGAAAGAATCGACTAGCGGCTAATCGACAATTGGCGATCGGAAATGTTTTATCAGATCCCGGGCTCCGCACAACGCTTGCTTTGTGAACCCCGCCAGGCCGGGAACGGAGCAACGGTAGCAACGGCGGCGTGTGTTGCGGGTAAGTCCGGGGTCTGGCCAACATCTCGTGCATATTGGGTAACGCAAGCTGTTAGCTTGCGTGGGTGAGGTTAGAGGCCACCTGACCAAGTTGCGGTACCTGCATTCGCTAGCGTGTTGGTCCGTGACGCAACCTGACAGGTTGCGTAACTCAGCCACAGGAGTAGTTCTATGAAACACCTCGCCGTCGCAACCCTCTTTATCATCTCTCTGTCGTCCTTCTCATTCACTGCGTTTGCGCAGTCTCAATCACGCGAAGAGATCCTCAAGGAGATTCAAGCGAAGCGCACTGAACTGCAGGCCCTTGAAAGACAGTTCCTTTCCGTCTCAGATAGCGACCGCGCTGCTTACGCAGATTTCCTGCGCCAGCCGGATACGGGTTTGATTCGTCTGTTACCCCGTGAGGTATATGACAGTGAGACTTACAGAAAGAACTCAAAGACCCTGACCATGCGAGGTGCGGGAGCCTACTACTCGTTTACCCGATTGACGCACGAGTACGGATATGGTTCAGATATTCAGCTGGAGTCAGGTTATCTCTCCGTAGGTTTTGCCGGTTTCGATTATGGAATCCTGCTGAAGCTTGGCGACGTGCCTTTACAGGACGTATCCCTTGAGAGTCCGGCTACTCGCTTTGTTTCGTTGTACAGCCCTCCTGTCTCTGAGCCTGAAGTCCGTATGGAGCAGCAACGCTTTGGCATCGGATCCACCGTCGACGAAATTGTCTATAAGAACAGAGTGCTGGCGGAGGAGAAGACCACATTTCTGCTTCGCTCGATAAACTACGAAAGAACCGATGTGCTGGTGGCGCTTAGAGTGATTAGGAAGGACACGGACGGCAGCGTCATCATTCTATGGAAACTCTTAAAAAAATACCCCGCCCCCGCAGTGGCTCGGGAAACCGCGCGTTGAATTCCGACATTGCTACGGGGCAATTATTTGAACTGACCTCAAGAGACTCATGTCCTATCAAGTTATTGCACGCAAATGGCGCCCACAGACTTTTGCAGAAGTCACCGGTCAAGAACCTATTACGCGTACCTTACGGAACGCAATTGAGCACGAGCGATTGCATCACGCGTATCTCTTTTCCGGCGCGCGCGGTGTAGGTAAAACAACCACCGCGCGGCTGCTCGCAAAAGCTTTTAATTGCCACAAATCGCCAAGCCCCACAGCAACTCCGTGTCGCACCGATGACCCGCAGGCCTGTCCATCGTGTCGCGAGATAACCGAAAGTCGTTCGATCGATGTGCAGGAGATCGACGCGGCGTCCCACACGGGCGTGGACAACGTGCGAGAGACAATTATCGCCTCTATAGGTTTTGCTCCGGCGCGTGACCGCTTCAAGATCTTTATCATCGACGAAGTACACATGCTCTCGTCCAATTCGTTCAACGCTTTGTTGAAGACGATCGAAGAGCCTCCTGACCGTGTCGTGTTTATTATGGCGACTACGGAAAAGCACAAGGTACCCGACACGATTCTTTCACGGAGCCAGCAGTTTGAATTTCGCACGATTGCCGCTGCAAAGATCTTTGAGCGCTTGAAAGAGATCGCAACCGCTGAGGAAATCAAAGTCGACGAACAGGCCTTGCGCGAAATAGCCAGGGCCGGCGAAGGCTCGATGCGCGACGCACAATCGGCCTTTGACCTGATCATCAGTTTCGCCGGCGCAAAGATTAAGAAAGAAGATGTCGAACTGGCGCTGGGTGTGGCCGGCGCGGACATTCTTACGCGAATTGTGAAGGGAATCGCGGAGAACAATGCGGCCGAAGCGATTTCAGTGATCGACGAAGTGGTTATGAGGGGTCACGACTTGCGCAACTTTTGTCGTGACGTGCTGGCACATCTCCGCGACCTGCTGGTGACCAAAGTGACAGGAAGCGAAGAGTTGCTCGAGTCCGCCGTTTGCGACGCGGCGGAGTTAAAACGGCAGGCAGCGCTTTTCTCAGAATCCGATCTGGTCAGGTTTTTTCATTCTTTAGCGGACACTGAAACTAAGCTCAGCAAAGCCGCGCACCCGCGTTATCAGTTGGAAATTGGACTGGTGAAGCTGATGGAAATGCGCCGCCTCGAACCATTGACGCAACTCCTCGAGCGCCTCACAGCGCTGGAGAAGCTCGTCGGTGCCGCCACCGAGTTACGGCAATCGAAATCCCCGTCTCCGACCAGCAGCAACCCGCAATCACCGCCGGTCAAGCGTGCCCCGACGGAAACACCTCGCGGACCAAGAGCAACCGGCAATTCATTTATGGGCGCTGCAGCTAAGCCGGCACTCGAAAACTCTTTGAGGACGGAAGTCCAGGCCCACTCCACGCCAGCTTTCGCTGACTCGGAACCGATTCCAGAAGTTCCAACGGCCGGCTTTGGCACTGAGATTGAACGCATTAAGTCTGCGTTGGAAGCGAAGCGGAAGATGTTTCTCGTCACTGTTCTCGGAGCAGCAAGCTCGATAACGCTCGCGGAGAACGAACTCTGTATCGAGTTTGCACCTGAAGCCCGACACTTCCGCGATACACTGGCCAAGGGCGACAACGCGAAGGTTCTGCGAGATGCTTGTCAGGAGGTCACAAACCGTCAGGTGGGAGTGCGCATTGTCATACAGGATCGAGACGTCAACGCGGCGCCTCCCTCGAAGGAAGACAACGAGCGTCGAGAGAAACAGCTTTTAAGAGAGTCCGCCGAAAAGAATCCGGTCGTACGGCAGTTGCTCCGCACCTTTCGCGGAGAGATCGTCGACGTGAGTCGCGTTGAACCGGAGCACTAATACCTGAGGCGGATGGTAACAGCCTTCAGCCGGTGCTTTAAGTCAGCGTCGCACCAAGCCACGAGAGGATCTGATATTCCATCGAACAAACCCAGTATCGCAGTCGTATAGGATTGCCGCAACGGAGGGTTAACTGATGCGTGATCCATTTCTGGCAGGTATCTTGAGTCTGATCGTTCCCGGCGTCGGGCAAATTTACAACGGTCGCATTCTGGCAGGTATTATCTGGCTTATCATAACGCCCGGCTTCTGGATTGGAAGTGGTGGCACACTCGGCTGGATTTGCCACCTCATCGCCGCCTGGACCGCTTATTCTTACGCTAAGGATCATCCCGTCCGCGTGTAGGTGTCCTACGTTGAGTCAAGAGAAGACTCATTTTCCATTCATCACCGGGTTGTCTTATGGAGTCTCACGTTCGCTACTAATAAAGCGCATGCAAGCTTTTGAAGATGCCGCGGCCTTGTGCGGGGAGCCTCACGCTCGCTACCAATAAAGCGCCGGCACTCGAACCTTCTGAAGATGGAAATCTGTTTTCTCGCTCCTTCTGTCTTGAAACTTACGCCCTAATAACAGTCAATATCCTTCCCATGCGTCCCGGAGTCGACGCAGGCGCCCTTGCTTTGATAATCTTTGGCTTTTCTGTCAAAGAACCATGTCCACGAATCAGGATGAAAACCCTCTCCGCGCAGGTATGCGGATCGAGCGCACGTCCGAACCTTGCGCCCTGGTGATTTTCGGCGCCACAGGCGACCTGACTAAGCGCAAGCTTATCCCCGCCTTATTCCGACTCGGGCAGCAGCGAATGATACCGGCCGAGTTTGCCATTATCGGCGTGGGTCGCCAGCCAATCAGCGATGAAGAGTTTCGGACAAAAATGCGCCAGGGTCTTTTCGAGTTTGGCGACAAAGAGGAATTTGACGAATCAGCGTGGCAAAGTTTTTCGCAAGGTCTGTTTTATATCAGCGGCGATTTCGGCGGTGACGAGACCTATGAAGCGCTTAAAAAGCGGCTCGTTGAGGTCGAGAAGAGTCGCGCCACTCAGGGCAACCGCATCTTTTATTTGGCAACAGCCCCAGACTTCTTCGGTTTGATCGCACAGAAGCTCGGCGCTTTCGACTTGGCTCAGTCGCCCTCCGGCTGGACACGCATCATTGTCGAAAAACCGTTTGGCCACGATTTAGAGAGTGCTCGCGCACTCAACGACGAACTTAGCGCCATCTTCAAAGAGAATCAGATCTACCGAATCGATCACTACCTCGGCAAAGAGACCGTTCAAAATCTGCTGGTCTTTCGTTTCGCCAACAGTATTTTCGAGCCGCTCTGGAACCGTCAGTATATCGATCACATTCAGGTCACTAACGCGGAGACGGTCGGAGTTGAAGGTCGCGGCAGCTACTACGACAAGGCTGGAGTCGTGCGCGACATGATTCAAAACCATGTCTTTCAGGTGATCTCTCTGATTGCGATGGAACCGCCGGTGTCTCTACACGCAAACAGCATTCGCGACGAGAAGATCAAAGCAATGCAATCTGTCCGACCGATTCCCGAGGATTGTGTGGACGAGATTGCCGTCAGAGGACAGTACGGACCAGGCTTTGTGCTGGGAGAGACAGTCGTCGGCTATCGTGAAGAGCCAGGTGTAGATCCGCACTCCAACACTGAGACCTTTGCCGCACTCAAGCTGTACCTTGACGACTGGCGCTGGTCCGGCGTGCCGTTCTACATTCGCTCCGGCAAACGGTTGCAGAAGCGAGTCACCGAAATTGCAATCCAGTTTAAGGAGGTGCCACATCGTCTATTTACCGATGCTGACAGTCCCCTCGAGCCGAACGTGTTGGTGATTCGCATTCAGCCAAATGAGGGGATTACTCTGCGGTTTGGTGTAAAGCTGCCGGGACCGTCAATGCGTATCCGTTGGGTAACCATGGACTTTCGTTATGGCTCCTCGTTTGGCGCCAAACCTCCCGAGGCGTACGAGCGATTATTGCTCGATTGCATGTTGGGCGATTCTACCTTGTATGCTCGCAGAGACATGGTGGAGCGTGGTTGGGAAATCGTCATGCCGATCTTGAACGCCTGGAAGAAACCCGCGGAAGACTTTCCCAACTACGAGGCCGGCACGTGGGGTCCGAAAGGCGCATATGAACTGATTGAAAAAGATGGGCGGGAATGGCGGAGATTGTAAAAAACGGGCTTTGGCATTGGGTCTTTAGAATTAGGTAAACTTTATGCAGGTCAATTCTCAACAGATTGCTATAGGGAATACGCTGGATATTGAAGCGGTCGAACGCGAGCTGGCACTCCTCTGGAAACAGACGGCTGAAGAGCAGGCAGACGAAGAAGTCGCTGTCATGCGCGCGCGCGTGGCCAATCTCATAGTCTTTACATCGGGCCAGGAAGGTCTGGATGACATTAACGCAACCCTGAATGATTTGAGCGCAGCACATCCCTCGCGAGCACTGGTCATCGTCGCGGAGAGATATGCCGACGATCGCGACATCGAGTTGTATGCTTCCTGCTACTCTCAGGCTGAGAATCGCGGAGGCAAACGACTTAGCTGTGAAGAGGTAATGCTGATCGCGCGGGGCAAGTTTGTTCCCGAGTTGCCCAGCGCTGCTTTGCCTTTGCTAATATCGGACCTGCCAACCTTTCTTTGGTGGCGAGATCGTTTGAAACTGGATGACAGAACATTCTTAGACTTTAGCCGAGCTGCCGATCGACTGGTCATCGATACGGCGGAGGTCGAAGAGACGCATGCCACGTTGTTAGCTTTGGCCCGGCTTTTCGAGGAAGGAGCTCAGGAGCAATTGGGAATCAGCGATATCAACTGGGCCCGGCTAACATCCTGGCGGGCGCTGCTGGCCAGCTTCTACGACCCTCCCCACTGCAAGGCGGCTTTAACACAAATTGCTAACGTCATTATCGAATACTCGGCGCCGAAAGATGACACATCTGCCGTTGCTCCTCAGGCGCTACTACTCGCCGGTTGGTTGGCCAGCCGATTGGATTGGGAACTCTCAACGGAACAGCCGCAGTCAGATCACGCGAGTTTACAGTTTGTCGTTGTTAAAGAGAGTCGCCGAATTCGTCTGGAACTTAATCGTGTGGATCGGCCGGATATCAGACCCGGGAGGCTGGCTCGTGCTCAGCTGAAAACTGAAGGCGATAAGGCAAGTTTTGTTGTCTCGCGCCATGAGAATGGCCTTCATCTGGAAACCAAGGCCACCATCGAACGTATTGCTCAACCAGGGCGGGTCTTACCGGTGAGGAATCGCAGCACTGCTCAACTGCTGGGCCGCGAGATGGAAATACTCTGCAACGACAATGTCTATACGGAGGCCGTCAAAGTGGCCGCGAGACTGGTCCAGCATATTCCGAAGATTAACATCTAGCCAGCTTCACAATTGACACTAGACCAGAGCGCTCCGTATAGTCTGGTCTGACAGTATCGCGCCGCTCCCCACGCGCTCCGACTTCTACTTAGCTTCGGTTCTCAACCGTACAGCCATGGTCGTCATCCTGGGAGCGTATCGGACTACACGAGTCATTCAGTACCTCATCCGCGTCTGCCTCGTTCTGCTTATCGCGCATTGCACACCGGGGTTTGCCGAGGCAAAAGACACCTGGACCAAAGTACGCTCCAATAACTTTCTCCTGGTCGGCAACGCCAACGAAAAAGACATACGCGAAGTAGCTGTTCGCCTCGAGCAGTTTCGCGATGGATTTGCGCGCCTTCTAACCGGATTTCGTTTCAACTCGGCGGCGGCCACGACCGTTGTTGTATTTAAGAGTAATCAAGCCTTCGATCCATTTAAGCCCGTCTATCAGGGAAGACCCGGCAACGTGGCCGGATATTTTCAATCGGGTCAAGACGTCAATTACATTACGCTGACCACCGAGCAACTTGCCAACAATCCATTTCGCATTATTTTTCACGAGTATGTGCACCTGCTCCTGCACAATACAGTACGAGACTTGCCGCTGTGGTTCGACGAGGGACTCGCTGAGTATTACAGCACTTTCGATTTAGCAGATGACGGACGCAAGGTTTGGCTCGGCAAGGTTATACCTGCCCATCTGCAATTGTTGCGCGACGAACCTCTCCTGCCATTGCAAACACTTCTAGCTGTCGACCGCAAATCATCGTATTACAACGAGCGCGACAAGAACGGGATCTTCTATGCGCAATCGTGGGCACTGGTTCACTATTTGATACTTGGCAACGAGCGAAAGCGCCAGCGCCAGATTGGAACCTATCTGCAACTGTTGCATGCCGGCGCAAACCCTGAGAAAGCATTTCAAGACGCCTTTCACACCCATTACCAATCCCTGGGAAACGAACTGAGGGCCTATGTGCAACGCAGCATATTCCCGGAGCAAGTAGTTAGCTTGCCGCAGCAGCTCAAGTCTCGAGTGGATATCGATAGCGCCCCGATAAGCGAAGCCGAGGCACGCGCCTATCTGGGCGACCTGCTACTTCACATCGACCGGCTGCGTGAGGCGGGCGTGTTTCTTGAGCAGGCGCTTGCGCTCGACGCAAAACTGCCTCTGGCTCATGCCTCGCTCGGAGTTGTACGAGTAAAGCAAAGGCGTTTTGGCGAGGCGATTACACATCTGAAAAAGGCTGAAGCTGCTAATCCATCAAACTACTTGATTCACTATTACCTGGCCTTCGCGCTAAGCCGCAGTGTGATGGGTGAGGGGTTGACCGTGACGAATTACGCGCCTGAGGTGCTTGAGACTATGCGAGTGGAATTGCGCGAGGCGATCCGGCTGAATCCGGAATTCCCGGAGTCGTACGCACTGCTGGCGTTCGTCAATCTCGTCCGAGAGGAAAAGTTGGATGAATCCATTGGCCTGGTGCGGCATGCGCTATCGCTCGCACCCGAGCGCGATGACTATCTTTTTGTGATGGCCCAGCTTTTTATGCGCAAGGAGGATTTCAACACTGCCCGGCGAGTGCTGCAGCCGCTGTTGCGCAAAAACGCTGACGCAACAATTCGCCAGAGCGCTTTCACGTTGCTCAACTCGATGGACAAGATCGAGGAACAACTCAACCGTTTGAGAGCGGCGAGAGAAGCGGCAGAGGCGGCGGGCCAGGAGGACCGTTCGGGTGAGATGAAAGAGCCTTCACTCGAACTGTTTTTGCGAAAACCACAAAATGGGGAGCACCGCGTCCAGGGTTTTCTCAACCGTGTTGAATGCGGCGCGGGTTCCACTCTCTTTTCGATAGATGCCGGGGGACAAAGCTTGACGCTACATGCAAGCCATCTCGAGCGAGTGAGGTTTGTCACCTACACAGCGGGAATGAGAGGCGAAATGACTTGCGGGACCCGCCGACCGCCGAATGCTGTGGTGGTGACTTATCGTCCTGAAAGTGAAATTCGCATCGGTAGTGTCGGCGAGGTGATCGCGATCGAATTTGTGCCGACAGACTTTCATCTGAATTTAGAAATTAGAAATTAGGATTAGAATTTTGTCGTGGAGCGGGTGCTTCAGAATTTTTTACCCTCCGCCCGCCACAAAATTCTAACTTCTAACTTCTAAATTCTAACTTCTAATTTCGGATAGGTTTCTTGAGCGGCGGTACGGCTCGGGGGATATCACCATCGTCGAGGACCGAGTTCTCCCGATTTTGCAACTGGGCTTTCGGGTTACCGCGTAACATCGGCGGCAGGTGTGGAGTGGGAATTCGGACTCTGGCAATCGGCTCAGTGCGCCTGAGGATAGCGCCGCCACGACCGGCAACCCAAATATTTGTACCACCACGATAGGCAACTGAGAACAATGGCGAACTTGTGATTGTGGGCTGAATCTGCCACGACGCGCCGGCATCCTTACTGTTCAGGATCCGTCCCTGATCTCCCGTCACGAGAACGTCGTCTCGCCCCGCGACGGCCACGGCAAAAAGATTAGTTGTCAGTCCGCTCTCGAGGTCTTTCCAGGTTGCTCCCCCATCATCGGTGCGCAGAATGATCCCTCGGGCTCCCACCGCGTAACCGCGCTTAGCATCGGCAAACGCAACTGAGTAAAGCCACTCTTTCAAATTACGATCGACTCGCTTCCAGGTTTTACCGCCATCCTCGGTGCGCAGAATTGTGCCGTTCGAACCGACCGCCACTCCATGCATCGTGTCAGCAAACTGGACGTCCTCGAGCCAATTGAAGGTACCTACTTGCTGAAAGTGCCAGGTCTGTCCGCCGTCATCAGTGTGAACGATTGATCCTCTTGCACCAACGATCCAGCCCAATTCCGGGGAAACGAAATCAAGACCAAATAGATCTTCTCTCCCTTCAATCGGAACAGTTGTCCAGGTGATACCGCCATTCGTCGTCTGCAGGATGGTTCCTCGATCGCCAACCGCCCAGCCCTGCTTATCATTTAGGAAAGTGATTCCATTTAACCGAACGCTGGTGCCTGACGGACGCACGGTCCAATTCTTGCCGCCGGAACTCGTATAAAGAATCTTGCCGCGCGAACCAACGGCCCAGCCATGCGAATTATCGATGAAACATACGCTGGTGAGGTCTTCACGGCCGCCTTCGGTCAGCCGTCGCCATGACATGCCGCCATCATCTGTGCGAACTACCAGACCATCAGCACCAGCCGCCCAACCCAACCACTCATCCGCAAAATAGACCGTAACCAGGCGCGGACTTGTTCTCACATTTACGGGCAGCCAGATGTTACCGCCGTCGCCGGTGGTGAGCACAACGCCGCCGTCGCCTGCCGACCATCCGTGCAATTCGTCAGTAAAAAAAACAGAAAAAAGATCAGTGGTGGTTAAGGTATCCTGCGTACGCCACGTCGCGCCGGCATCATTCGTCTCCAGCACCGTTCCGTGATAGCCGACGACCATCGCGCGTTTAGCGGATGCAAACGCCACACTGGTGAGCACTGCGCTGCTGATTCCGCTTTGCTGCTTCCATTCTCCACCTCCGTTACTCGTGACCAGGAGAGTGCCGCGCGCGCCTACTGCAACGCCGGTCCGGCTATTGGCAAACGCAACTCCGAATAGATGAGCCGTCGTATTGCTGTTCTGCGTTTTCCAAGTGAGTCCGCCGTCGCTGGTGACGATTATCGCGCCGAAAGAACCTACCGCCCAACCATGCAGTAAATCATCCGGTGCAAAAGTAACCCCAAAGAGATGGTCTCTGACACCAGTATTCCTGGGAACCCATTTATTACCACCATTGATGGTCGTGAGGATGACACCGCGCGCTCCCGAAATCACTACGCGCGCTCTGTCTTTCACATAGATTCCGTAGAGCGTACTGTTGGCCGGCGACTCTTGCACCGCCCAATCAAAGCCACCATCCTCCGTGCGCAATATCACGCCGTCTGAGCCGACTGCCCATCCGCGCAACTGATCGCCCGCGAAGCGGACTGAGTTAATCGAATTACCCTGAGGTTTGGGGTTCTGCCATTCCCAACCGCGCATCGGGTCCTGCCCCAAGGCGATCACCGGCGCCATGGTCAGAATGAACATAACCATCACGAGGCTTAGCAGGGAGAATGGCTGCGATTCGGGCAACGAAGTTGGCGGACTTAGGTTTCTCTGAATGACAGACATCGGCTATAGCTGGTTCCAAAGTCAGGGGAGAAACTTCGATTTTCCTTGGGAGGCGGAATTATAGACAGCAATTGAGGCGAAAGCGAAATGGTCGCCGAGGACGGCAGCGGTCATCTCGGTTGCGGTAACCATTAATACCACAAGATGTTCGCGCACATTCGGAAAGGAGCCAAGAGGGTTTCACCCCCTTAAGGGTGAAAACCTCTCATTGGAAAGGTCCACCGTCCCAATCCGATCAATGGCTTCTCGGAGGATCTCCTCATCAACATGTCCCACCGTTGCAATCCGGCGGGCCGCCCGATCGGCGGCCTCCTGAAGCAGGTGTCCGACGTGGCCAGGCGTCCATTCCCATGTCACCCTATGCCGCCGGGCCGCGTTGTCCAGACGTTCCCACCATTCATGATTCGTCTTTCTTTTAAACCGTCCGCCCATTGTTTCCACAACGTAGCGCGAGTCGGTGAAGAGCTTGACCTGACACGGCTCGCGTAAAGTTTCCAATCCGATTGCGGCAGCAGCAATCTCTGCCTGCTGGTTTGTCGCATTGCCTAGATACTCACCGACAGCGCGCCATATGCCGCGATAGCCGAGCAAGGCAACGGCGGCAGCGCGCGTTTGTCCTCTACCGTTTCCTAGGCTGGAACCATCACAGAAAATCGTGACCTCTTTTTTTAGTCGCTTTTCTGGTGTAGTTGTTTTTAAATCAGGTTCTTGCTGGTCCAAGATTATCCTTAAGTTGGGTCTTTGGTCTTGGGTTTTTGGTCTTTGGCAAACGTCTCGCTGATCCGTCGTCTTTACTCATTGACTTTAAGGACTGCAAGAAACGCCTCTTGCGGGATCTCGACGCGGCCGACTTTCTTCATCCGCTTTTTCCCCTCCTTCTGCTTCTCGAGGAGCTTGCGTTTGCGCGTGATGTCGCCGCCATAGCATTTGGCAATTACATTCTTGCCCAGTGCCTTCACCGTTTCGCGCGCAATTACTTTGTTACCAATAGCGGCCTGAATTGGCACTTCGAAAAGTTGCCGTGGAATCAACTGTTTCATCTTCTCAGCAAGCGCTCGGCCTTTTGACTGGGCCGTGCTTCGATGGAGTATTAACGACAACGCATCTACTGGTTCACCCGCAACGAGAACGTCGAGCTTAACCAGATCACTCTCCCAGTAGGCCGCAAGGTTGTAGTCGAGTGACGCGTATCCGCGTGACACTGATTTCAACCGATCGTAAAAGTCCAACACTATCTCGTTAAGCGGCAGCTCGTACGTGAGCATCACTCGATTCGTGGCGATGTACTCAAACCCTTTCTGCACACCACGCTTCTCCTCTAGTAGTGGCAAGACGCCTCCTAGATGCTCGTCAGGAGTTAGGATCGTGGCGCGGATGACCGGCTCTTCAATCTTAAGGATGCGGCCGGGGTCAGGCATCTTGGCCGGCGAATCTATTTCCGTAACCTCGCCATCGGTCGTCGTCACGACATAGCGAACGCTGGGAGCGGTTGTAATCAGGTCGAGATTAAACTCCCGCTCTAAACGCTCCTGCACGATCTCCATGTGCAGCAAACCGAGAAAGCCGCAGCGAAAACCAAACCCTAGAGCCGTAGAAGATTCAGGCTCATAAAAAAAAGAAGCATCGTTTAGTCGCAATCGATCTAGAGCGTCACGCAACTCTTCATACTGATTTGTATCGATCGGATAAAGACCGGCGAAGACCATGGGCTTGATTTTCTGAAAACCCGGAAACGGCTCTGTGGTTGGCCGCGCCGCCTCCGTAATGGTGTCGCCAATCTCGACGTCTGCAACTTCTTTGATTGAGGCTGTGAGAAAGCCCACCTCACCTATTCCCAATTCGTTAATCGGCGTGGGACGGGGGCGATTCACGCCCAGCGTCTCGACCGGATAATCGCGGCCGGTGTTGAAAAAGCGAATCTTCATACCCGGCCGGATCCGGCCATCGATCACCCGAAAGAGGACGATCACGCCCCTGTACGAGTCGTACCACGAATCAAAGATCAATGCTTTTAACGGCGCATTGGGATCTCCCTTCGGAGGGGGCACGTCGCGCACGATCGCTTCGAGCACTTCGGCAATGCCCTCGCCGGTCTTGGCACTCGTCAAGATGGCATTGTGAGTCTCCAAACCGATCAGGTGCTCTATTTGTTCAATGGCCTTTTCGGGTTCGGCACCAGGCAGGTCGATCTTGTTAATGACCGGAATCAGCTCGAGGTTGTTGTCAAGCGCGAGGTAGGTGTTCGCTAGCGTCTGCGCTTCGACGCCCTGGGAAGCATCGACAATCAGCAGAGCCCCTTCACACGCAGACAACGAACGCGATACTTCGTAGGAGAAGTCGACATGTCCAGGCGTATCAATAAGGTTCAAGACATAGTCGTTGCCGTCCTGCGCCCGGTAATCAAGCCGGACCGCGTGCGCTTTGATGGTGATGCCGCGTTCGCGCTCGAGGTCCATGTTATCCAGGACTTGCTCGGACATGTCGCGCCCGGTAACCGCTCCTGTGAGTTCGAGCAGTCGATCGGCGATAGTCGACTTGCCATGGTCGATGTGCGCGATGATTGAGAAGTTTCGGATGCGATCTGAATTCATTAACTCTTAGTCGCTCATGTGCGCGTCAACATACGCGCGGGCCTTTTCAGGGGTGTCGACCGTTTTAGCAAAATCCGAGTTCTTGAAAAACCAATCGACATGGTCTTTCGCAAACTGGGTGTAGTCATCGTTTAGCGCACCGTCTGCGTCTGTCAGACCGAGCTTCTTCCAAACCCGCAGAATAATTTGAGAATCCTGAGTCCCGGTACCAGCCTGAAACAACTTGTGTCGATCATCGTTAGACATCGACGATGAACTGCTGTCGTCGCTCTTTGTCGTGTTCGTGTTTGAGTCTGAGTTTTCCGACGAACTGCGGTTGGCGTTGAAATTGCTGCTTCTGTTTGAGTTCATTGGCGCGGATCGCAATAGGAAAAAGGCCACTGCGCCCACGATACAAAGAACAATCAGTCCCAGGCACCCACCAACACCGCAGCCAATGGCGATCTTCTGATTCTTATTCATTGTTTACCTTCTTAGCTCAAGGTTGGAAATCGTAGGCTCTGTTACTTAATCGCGCTCTTTCATCCACGCGACGCAACGCTGCAGATAAGAACGCATATTCTCACAACTATCATGATGTATGCGACCGTGTCCGGGTAAGACCCACTCAAAATCGTAATTCAACAGCTTTTCCATCGAGCGAGTTTGTTCAGGCCAGGAATACCAATTGACGCTGCGAAACGCGGTCAGACTTTGACGGGCGGGCGACCAGGCCAAATGATCACCGGTGAAAAGAAACCTGTTCTTGTAGAGTAGGACCATGTGACCGCGAGTGTGGCCAGGTGTGGGAATAACGAGCAGGTCGTCGTCGATTCGAGAGTCTGTATCACTTTCCACGATTTGTTCGATCCCAAGACGTCGAGCACCATCAGCCGCATGCATGATTCTCTTGCAACCAAATCTGCCAGCGAACTGATGATGATAAGCAACGTCGTCCCGATGGGTGAGAAACATCGTTGTCGCGCCGCCCAAGGCCGTCAGTTTCTTCACAAGCTGTGTCGCAAATCGCGGCGAATCTACCAGAACATTTCCACCTTCTGAGTCGGGGCGGACGATCAGATAGCTCCAGGCGCCAAAGCTCGATTCGGCCGTAAAGCCGCAAAAATAGATGTTCTCGCTGATGTGAGAGGGAAAGGCGTCGATACCGAGCCGGTAATCGTGGTGCTCGCGCGAGCCAATCGACCCGGTGGGACAGGCGACGAGAGACATCAAAGCGAGCTTCGACTGATCTTCAGTTTCAGGCTGCTGATAGACGACTGAGTATTCGCCGTGTTCGCGAAACGTGGCCGGCGCAATTTGGCGGCAGGTGTCGCAGTCGATACATGTGGCGTCGACAAAGAAATCCCCTGACACATTTTCCGGTAGTCGCTTTTGAATGCTCGCCATAAAAACCTGTCATCGCATATTCTCGCACTGCCTAGCACTATTTCAAGTCCGTGGCCTGCGTAGCAAGAGAAACTCAGCGAAATTAGAATTTAGAATTTCGTGTTTTGGAACCTTAAGCTCTAGCAGAATCAAGCTAAGATGGGACAATGTCGCAATTCTAAATTCTAATTTCTAATTTCTAAATTCTAAATTCTAATTTCGCTGAACTTGCCTCACGGATTACACCCGACTAAGATGCTTCAACAATCTGCCCGTGATTCTTGTTTACCTTCAGGAGATCAAAGATGCACTCAATTCGTAGTTTCATGACCGTAATATCTCTGCTCATCTTCATGCTAGTGGCTGTTACAGCCGGGAATGCTCAAAACGGCACCTCTGCCTCGGTGGTCAAGTCGGCGGAGATCCAGCCGGCCAAACCGGAAATCGAGGTCGGTCAGAAGATCCAGTTTTCCGTGATTGCGAAAGACGAGCAAGGCCGCACCTTAAACGAAAAACCGACTACCTGGTTTGCAGTGCCGTTTGATTTGGCCAAAGCAGACGACAAGGGCTCCATTAGTTTCTACCAGCCCGGTGAAGTAATGGTTGGCGCTATCGTGGCTGGCAAGCCCGTCTTTACAAAGGTCGTGGTCAAACCCGCTCCGGTGAAAACAATTGAGATCGACCCACTGGCTTCGCCTTTGATCGTGGGCGGAACGATGAAGCTGCATGCCACGGCTCGCGTCTCCAATGGCGACCCACGAAACGACGTTCCCATCTCGTGGACTTCACAACACCCTGACGTCGCAACGGTGGATGCGGCGGGCGTTGTGGTCGGCGTTTCTTCTGGTCGAGCTACATTGCAGGCTGCGTCGGGTGCGGCCAGCGGGACAGTGACTGTCAATGTGGTCAAGGCCTCGATTAGCGGACTCTCAATCCAACCCCGAACCGCCACCGCGAGAACCGGAGATGTAGTTCGCTTCAACGCCGTCTCGCAAGGATCGAGTGCCAGCTATGCTCCGCGATGGGCAGTGAGCGGTGAAGGCGCGACAGTGGACAGCGACGGTGGATTCGTGGCTGAACTTCCAGGCACCTATGTGATCACAGCGGCAATTGGCGACAAGATGACGAGCGCATCAGTTTTCGTTACACCGCGAAACGCGGAGCGCGAAGTTGAGGTCGTCGGACGCGCCCTCTTGAAAGATGTTGAAGGCGCGGAACAATGGATCATCGGAAACTACGCGTACTATTCGACGATCGCCGATCGCTTCCTGGTCTATGACATCTCGAATCCTGCGAAACCCCAACTCACTGACACGATCAAGGTAGATGCGCGAATAGTTAACGACATCAGCACGACTGCTGACGGAAAGATATTGGTGATTTCGCGGGAAGGAGCTTCAAACCGCAAGAACGGGATCGCATTCTACGACACATCAGATCCTGCGCATCCGAAGCCAATCTCTGAATACACCACTACGGTGACCGGTGGCGTACACAGTGCTTTCGTCGACGGACACTACGTTTATCTGACTGATGATGCAACGGGTTCGATGCGCGTGATCGACTTTGCCGATGTGAAGAATCCTAAGGAAGTGGCTCGTTGGCAGGTCGAGAATCCAGTCGTCACCACGGTGAAGACTGCGGAAGGCGAAGAAGTCGGCGGTCGTTATCTGCACGACCTTCAGGTGAAAGACGGCCTGGCATATCTGGCTTACTGGCGAGATGGTCTAATCATTCTCGACGTTGGCAATGGAATTAAAGGTGGCAGTCCGGAAAAGCCACAACTCGTCAGCCAATTTCGCTTCAATCACAACGAACTTTACGGAAACGGCTGGCTGGCTGGAACACACTCAGTTTTTCGTTACAAGAACTATGTCTTTATCGGCGATGAAGTGTTTCCCCCAATCTTCGATATCCACGGGCCAAAGAGAATCCCCGTGCGAGGCATTGTTCACGTTGTCGACGTGTCCGACATCAACAAGCCCCGGAAGGTTGCGGAATATCCCGTACCCGAAGCTGGCGCCCATAACATGTGGGTGGAAAACGATGTCATGTACATGGGTTACTACAACGGTGGCGCTCGCATCGTCGACGTTTCGGGAGAACTTCGTGGTGACCTCTACCGGCAGGGACGTGAGATTGGAAGATTGTGGATGGGCGATCCTGCGGGCGTGCACCCGAATCTGCCATTCACCTGGGGCGCACAACCTTACAAAGACTATGTATTTTTCAATGACGTCAATTCAGGTCTATGGATTGTTAAAGTGGGTGGTCCGATTCAGAAAGGATCGACCACCGCCCCGGGAAGATAGGAGCAGGAGCAGCCGGCAGGAGCAGTAGGAACCAAAAACATTTTCCATTTTCCGTTCATCATTTCTCATTTATCAATGGGTGATTCTACTGGTACTTCAAGTTGAGAACTGCAGTTAATTAACAAGGATCGGGAACGTCTAATGGAAAACTATGGAAAATGAAAAATGGAAAATGTTTTTGGTTTCTTGTTCGCTCCTGTCTGCCTACTGCTCCTGCCTCCTGCTCCTCCCTACTGCCTTCCGCCGAGGCCAAAGTCGCTTATCAATCGATGAAGATACGACCGACTAATTCCTAACCGCCTCGCCGTTGCTACTTTGTTCCCCTTTTCGCTCTGTAGCGCGCTGACGATCATTCGCGATTTAAGCGCAGCTACCGCACCTTCGAGCGTTGTTTCATCTGCAACGTTAACATCGGGAAGCAGCCGCAACATTTTCTCAGGGAGAAACTCGAGCCCCAGGTTTGGCCCATTGCTCAACACCACCAGTCGCTCCATCAGGTTCTCGAGCTCACGCACATTTCCTGGCCACGCATACTCCTGCAAACCATCAATCAGGTGCGGATCGAGCTCGGGAGTGGGTCGACCATGCTTCGTTGCCGCCTTCGCCGCAAAGTGCGCTGCCAGGAGTGGGATATCCTCTTTGCGCTGGCGTAATGAGGGGAGCACAAGGGGCACGACGTTCAACCGATAGAAGAGGTCCCGACGAAATCTTCCCGCCTCGACCTCCTTCTCGAGGTCTCGGTTGCTTGCGGCAATCAGACGAATGTCGACGTTTAGTGTTTTTGAGCCGCCGACGCGCTCAAAGGAACGTTCCTGCAAGACGCGCAACAGTTTGACCTGCACCGTGGCGCTAAGGTCCGCAATTTCATCCAGGAACAGAGTGCCTCTGTCTGCCAGTTCGAAGCGACCTTTCCGAGCTTGTATTGCCGTAGTAAAGGCGCCCTTTTCGTGTCCAAACAACTCTGACTCAATTAGTGTCTCGGGCAAGGCAGCGCAGCTGACCCCTACAAATGGACCATCAGCGCGCGGGCTCTCCGCATGAATTGCGCGGGCCAGCATCTCCTTACCCGTGCCGTTTTCTCCAATCAGCAACACGGTTGCGGTCGTCGCGGATACCGAGCGGGCCTGCTTGACTATTTTTTCCAGCGACTGGCTGGCGCCCAGTAGATCGTTGAATCCCTGCGAGCGAGTCAGCTCGTCTCGTAAGCGTCGATTCTCGATCTCCAAATGACGCATCCGCGCAGCCTGATTGACGATATGCAATACCTCGGGACCGTTGAGCGGTTTTTCAAAGAAGCCGTAAGCCCCTCTCTTCACCGCCTCACGCGCGGCGTTCGGAGCCCGGCTGCCGGTGATCACAACAACCTGGAGAGGCGGATCCTCCGCTCGAGCAGCGTCAATGATCGCCAGACCTTCCGAAATGTCGTCAGCGCGTGGTGGTAAGTGCAGATCACTCACAACCACATCAATGCCTTCTCGCTTTAGCAAGGGAAGCGCTTCTGCACGACACGCCGCCTGAAGCACTCGATACTCGGAGGCCAGAGCCCAGTAGAGTCCACTTCGAACCGCATCGTCGTCGTCTATAACTAGAACGGTTCCTTTGACTTCGGTTGGATTTGTCATTTTGCACACTCGTCCGCGCGTGACTGAGGTCCGCTCGTTTTCACGTTCGGTAAACTCCGGGTAGATTTTTGAGAGGACTTCCGCAACTGCCTGACCACGGCCCCAATCTACCGCCGTCTAGTTGCGCACTTCGATTGTGCTCGATGGTAGCACGACGCGAAAGGTTGTTCCAATCCCTTCTTTCGACTGCACCTCAATCACTCCGGCGTTGGCTCGCACCACCTCGCGGCAAGTGTAAAGACCTAAACCCACGCCATTCTTCTTCGTAGTTGCGAAGGGGCGAAACAATCGGTGTTCGACGAATTCCGAACGAATCCCGGGCCCCGTGTCACCGACGCTGAAAAAGACTTTGCCGGGACCTGCGGCGCCTGCTTCGACTGTGAGTTTGCCGCCCGCGCCCATGGCCTCAAGGGCGTTTATGACCAGGTTCTCAACCACCTTCTCGATTCGTTCCGGGTCAGCAAGCGCATAAACCGGCCCTGATAGCTTGAATTCAATCTGATATTTTGATTGCTCGGGGTCGCAAATCATCGCAACCACGCGTCGCAATAACGCCGCCAGGTCTGTTGGCACCGGTCTCTTATGTTCGCCGCTGAGAGTTGTGACCGGATTGCTAATTCGCGCCACCATGGCTTTCAGTTTCTCGGTCGCAAGCGAAAGAGACTTCATTGTGTCGGCGCGAAACTGCTCGTTGTCAAAGTGCAGTTCCATGTTACTCACGGTCAGAGATAACGCTTCGATCGCATTCTTCAAATCATGCGTGAGCATTGCCGAAAGTCTGACAAAGGATTCAAATTGTCGCGCCTCAGCTTCACGAGCCAGTTGATCGCGTAGCCTCTCTGTCATGATGTTGATGTTGTCGGCGATCACGCGAGCCTCGTCTCCGGATTTTACTTCGATGCGCCTATCCAGCTCGCCTTTGGCAATAGCCGTCACACCTTCTGTTACGCGATCTAAGCCGCGGTTTTGTCTTTGTAAGTGACGCGCCAGGATGAATGCAGCCACAAGCCCGATTCCGCCGGACAACAGAATTTCCACCCAGCCCGCGCGTCTTGCGGCGAGCAGCGCCTGCGATTCGGTGTGGGCAACGGCAATCTCGGCATCAATGCGCGGAAAAGGCATGAACGCGGTGTGATACTTCTCGCCGTTCGATAAACTAAATCGGCTGGTCCCACTTTGATTAGCAAGCATCATTCTGGCCACCGGCATGAAAGGTGGTAATGCACTCTCGACTGGTTGGTGTTTGAGGACATCGTTTCGGTGGTAAAGCACTCGACCTGAGCGATCAAGAACAATCACGATCGATTTCATATCGTGGGTTTCGATGAGTTTAGCAGCCTCCGCTAAGACAGAGTCGATATTCAATTGGCCGACCAAAGCTCCCCACGCGCTCCCTGCCACGCGCTCAGCGTACACAGGGACGGTGTATACCTGACTGACGCCAAATGAGGGGCCAGTTACGAGGGAGTTCAAAACTGTCATTCCCCGTGTTGCCCACGCCTTCTCATCGGGCTGCGGCAGACTGGGTAAGAAGTCTTTCCTCTGAATCGTCACCGCCCCGATCGCTCGCCGCCCTTGATTGCGTTCGGCAACAAAGAGTGGCCTCTTGTCACTCCGATCAAAACAGATGACCCGTTCAAAGTAGCTATGATTGTTCAGTGCGGAAGCTAAGATGGCTTCAAGCTGAATGGGCAGATTGTGAGGCTGAACTTCGGCAGTTGCGGTTACCGAAGACGGCGGCAAAGCCAGTGTTGAGGATCTTTCCCGAGCAACAAATTGCCGAAGGGCCTCGGACTCAGCGAGAGCCATCAACTCACTTCCCTGTTCATCAAGGATTCCGTTAACGGTCGCGGTGAATATTGTTAGGTCTGACTGAAGGTCCTTTCTTTCGGCAGACTCCGCAACCGATACGGTGGTCCAGTAATTGATTAAAGCAAGCAGAAGTAGTGGGGCGAGGCAAATAATTAAGCAGGTGAGAAAAAGTCTTGGCCGAATAAGCAACGCGACCTCCCGATCGGTCGAGCTGATATTAACCTAACCGGTAGTTTCGAAACGAAGATATTCGCTATAACTATCAGGTTGGCAGTCGACCAAACTCGGCGAGCAAAGGCGCCAGTTTGCTTACGATGATGTCATGGGCTAATCCATTGCTGGCGACGATGCCGTTCCGGTTCTGAACTTCCGGTGAATTGTAACGCAATGGTTTGCCAAAGAGGTCTGTCAACCGGCCGCCGGCCTCCGCCAGAACGACTTCCGGAGCACAGGTGTCCCATTGCTTAGTTCGCGGGGAAAGATGAACGTACAAATCGCATTGTTGTTCGATAATCAGTCCGACCTTGATCCCGACTGAACCGCGTTGCACCTCGTCTCTTACATGTAAACTTTTGACGACTCGGTCCATTCGCGGGCTGCGATGCGATCGGCTGGCTGCCAGCCGCATTGAGGACAGATCAGTCTCGTTGGAAACATGGGCCTGTGTGGGCTTTTGATCCGGCCGTTCAACCCACGTCCCGCCCCCACGTGTGGCCCGATAAAGCACCCCTGTCAACGGTTGATAAACAACTCCCAGCATTGCAACTCCAGCCTCGGTGAGTCCGATCTGCACGGCAAAGTCGCCATTACCATCGATGAAGCCATTGGTGCCATCAAGCGGATCCACCATCCAAACGCGTCGCTTATCCAGGCGGTGCGAAGTGTCTTCCGATTCTTCGGCCAGAATTCCGTCACCTGGAAAATCCTGCCGCAAACGTTCAACGATCAGACGGTTCGCGACCAGGTCTGCTTGAGTCACAGGCTCGCGAACATCCCTGCTGTATTTCTGCTCAATTTGGAGTGGGCCCCGGTAGAATTCCAGGATGGCGGCGCCCGCCTCGCCGGCAACCTCGAGCGCCACGCGAAGCTCCTCACTGTAGTCATGTCGGGTTTCCATTTCATTCATCGGCTATCCACAGATTACCTGGATTCAAGAATGGTCTTTGGACTTAGGTCTTCGGCCTTTGATCTTTCGTTTAATCTAAACCTGGCATTGAGGCAAAGTCCAAAGGCCAAAGACCATATCTTGAATCTGCGTAATCTGCGTAATCGGTGGATTCATCCGCCCACGACAGACCTCGCCGCCTCGCGAATGACTGCTAGCGTTTGGTCAATATCCGGACGCGTTGTACGGAAGTTAATAATGCACACTCTCAATGCGAACCTGCCGCCTATCGTCGCGTTTGAGAGATAGGCGCTGCCGCCGCGCTGCACAGACAGCATGATGCGAGTGTTGAGTTCATCAAGCGTGGCATCAAGCCCAACCTTTTCGTCTGCAGAAGCGGCAGCGAGTTTGTCACGCATGCTGGGTGGAACGTATCGGAAACAGCAAATACTCAATTCCACTGGCGCCAACAACTCGAAATCTTCTGAAGCCTTAATACTCTCCGCCAGGTACTGCGCCAACGCATTGTCGTCGCTGATTGATTCGGCCAGCCGCCGCGCACCGTAGTACTTGAGCGTGAACCAGACTTTAAGAGCACGAAACCGTCGCGAGAGTTCGAGGCCATAGTCCCAGAAAGCAAACGACTCTTCGTCAGCCTGCTCATGAATTTTGATGTAGTCAACGTCACTTGCCGCGAACGCTGCACGCACAGCAGCAGAGTCGCGAAACAATAGACAGCCACAATCAACTGGTGTGTAAAGCCATTTATGTGGGTCCAACGAAATGGAATCGGCTCGGTCGAGGCCAATAAAGAGCGACCGCTTTGTAGCATCGAGAACGCCCGGTGCACCGTAGGCACCATCGATGTGAAACCAAAGTCCAAACTCCTGCGCTACTTCCGCCACCTCTGTCAAACGATCAACGGCTCCAGTGTTGGTTGTGCCGGCGCTGGCCACAACACAAAATGGTTTCACGCCGTTCTGAATGTCGCGCTCAATAGCGTGACGCAAAGCCGTCACATTCATGCGAAAACGATCGTCAGTTTCAATTGTGCACACCTGATTGCGGCCAATCCCGAGGATGTCGGCCGCTTTTGGTATAGACATGTGAACTTGATCAGAGGCGTAAATGAGCATCGGCGTCTGCCTGTTCCAGAGTCCCTCTCGCGACGGATTGCCTTCTGATCTCGAACGCTGAGCGATCAGAATGGCAAGCAGATTCGCCATCGACCCGCCGCTTGTAAGCAGGCCCTGAATATTCTCACCGTAGTGGATTAGCGAGCCGAGCCAGCGCACAACCAGCTGCTCGACTTCCGTGGCCGCAGGCCCTGAGCGCCATGACGTGACACTAGAATTCAAAGCTGAGGCAATGAGATCTGCAAAGGCTCCGGCGGGAGTCGAAGGAGATGCAACGTACGCAAAAAAACGCGGGTGGCCATTGTGACGACTACCATTAATGATTGTCCGACAATCCTCGATCAAGCGTTCCAGCGGTTCGGGTTCAAAAGGAAGGTCAGAACCTAACCGGCTGGTCGTATCGCCGCCCGCGATTGCCGGAAAAACCGGCATCTCTGAGACCCTGGCGAAATAATCGCTTACCAACGCAACCGCTTGCGACGAGAGGTCGGTAAGGTCTTCAGCAGAAATATCCAGAGAAGAGGTTCTCGCTAACAAGTGCGTATCCTCAGTCTTTCCTTCTTCCCTCATTTGGGCGGCGGAGAGATAGCGACGAGAAGTGAAAGCCTTTCTTTGCCAGAGTTACTGACGCCGTGAGGGACCCCTGCCGGGGCCACGACTATGGAGCCTTCGCTCGCATCTCTCGTTTCTTCGCCCACAGTAAAGCTGCCGCGGCCAGCCACCACGAAATAGAACTTATCAGCGCCCTCATGAGCATGCACCGCCTGAGACTGTCCCGTTTCGAGGCAGTTAAGACCAACCATCACATGATCGCCCTCCCACAGTGTGGTCTTGAAGAACTTCTCGGTTCGGACGCCTTCAAAGTCGCGCCAGTTAAGAAAGTGATCCATCACGATTTCCTTGATAGTACGAACATCGACAGACTCAACGGGGCTGCCCATGGGGACCTTGCACGCAGTCTCAGTAAACGCTGACCTCGTTCAAACAGAAGTTTTCACTTGGTCTTACCGCGTTGCTCAAGCTAACACAGCGTCGTTGTACGACGAAGCCGCTTGCGGCGCCGTGGTTCGCTTGCGTATAGTTTCGCGCGTCAGCCGCGAGAATGCGCAAAAGCACAAAAGAATGTTGAGTTAGATACGAATGATTTTCTCGTTCGTTTGATTCCCTTTGCATTTTGTTCTGTTTGCAGCTAATCCCGAAAACCAGAAACATAATGTCACTAATCGGACCGGCAACGCCCGAAGGAACCTCACGTTATCGGGAACGCTTTCAGGCCACAGCGGCAGATCGCCACTTTCGTAAAGCCCAGAGTCTCTTCTTATCTTCGTTGGGTATCGGTACCTATCTTGGCAATCCGGACGAAGCGACCGATAAGCGTTATGCTAATGCAGTTGTTCGCACGGTTCAGCTCGGGATGAATGTTATTGATAGCGCGGCAAACTATCGTTTCCAACGAAGCGAACGTTCTATTGGCCAGGCTCTACGCACGCTCACCGAAGAAACCGACTTTGCCCGAGAAGAGCTGCTGATCTGTACAAAGGGAGGATACTTGCCCTTTGACGGCGGGCCTCCACGAGACGTCCGCAGCTACATTGAGAATACATTTGTGCGTCCCGGCATCGCTGCTTTCGAAGACATTGTGGGCGGCAGTCACTGCATGACCCCAGCATATCTGCAGAATCAATTGGAGCAGTCGCTGCAAAATCTCGGAATAGACTGCGTGGACGTTTATTACATTCACAATCCTGAGTCGCAGCTGGGCTTCGTTACTTCCGATGAGTTTTACCGAAGACTCGGTAGGGCTTTTAAATCCCTCGAGCAGAGTATTACGACTGGCAAAATCAAAAGCTATGGCATTGCTACCTGGAACGGCTTTCGGGTTGCTGAGGATTCTAACGAGCATCACTCACTTTCACGAATAGTGGAGGAGGCCCGCAAAGTGGGAGGCGAGTCGCATGGATTTCGTTTCATCCAACTACCGTACAATCTGGCAATGCCGGAGGCTTTCAATCTCAGAAATCAGACTGTGGGTGATAAACGATTAACTATCTTGGAGGCAGCAGCAGCTTTAGGAGTTTCAGTTATCGCCAGCGCCTCGATCTTGCAGGGTCGGGTCGCGCGAGGTCTTCCGGAAGACCTAAGGGAAAGCCTTGGTTCGCTCGCGACGGACGCGCAGACGGCAATTCAGTTCGTTCGTTCAACTCCGGGGATAGCCACCGGGCTGGTCGGCATGAGCCACCGTGAACATGTCGAAGAGAATGCGCAACTCATGCAAGTCGAACCACTTCCGCCGGAGGAATTTCTCAACGCCTTTGCGGCGTGACTTCTTCGTAATTTGTTTTCGTTGGTTTGTTTTGTTTTTGGTGGTTTGGTTTCGTTGCTTTTGTTCTCGGTGCTTTCATTTCGGTGCTTTGCTTTCAGTAGTGTTGTTCAGATGGTTTTTTCGCCACGCTGAGGACTAATAAATCTGAGATCTCAGATCTGAGATAGATTTGGGATCTCAAATCTGAAATCTCAAATCTGAAATTTCAAATTTGAAATCAATATGAGTCAACATCGTTTCAATTCCTTTGAAGAATTCTGGCCCTATTACATTGCCGAACATAGCCAGTCCGCTACTCGCGCACTGCATGCTCTCGGCACCACGGCGAGTGTCGCCTGCGCTCTCACACTGATTGAAAAGAACAAGCCGGCAACGTTTGACTATCCGCTGTGGTCATTTATCGCCGATTACAAGATGATCGGACTGATGGTTTCCGGAAAGATGGACGCCGAGGTCGAACGAGTTCTCGTTGATGTTGAGTTGATCTGAAGATGCGAGGCAACATCCCCATTCCCGAAATCCCTCACGCCGAAGATCTCTGGTTAATCGTAGTAGTCACTGCCGTCCGTCAGCGACGAACTCAGCAGGGAAAGATTTTTTTCGACGCCACCGCCCGCAACGCCAGCGGCTCTATTCCTCTGAAGATCTGGGGCGAAACGCTTGAGGTAGGGAAAGAGCTGAAACCAGGTCTGTGGGGTATCACTGGCCGTATAGATACCTTTCAAGACCGGCCGCAATTCGTGGTGGCAGAGTACCGACCGATTACCCTCGCTCAATACCGCGAACATCAGGGCGTTGATCCAATATTACCGCGCGCTTTTACCATGGACATCGAAACCTTGGCCTTGCCCGAGTTTCGCGAACGTGTCGGCCCGCAGCTGGAACGCGTCTTCCGACTTGGGAACATGCGGCTCGAACAACAACAGAGGTACCTCGAGGACATCGCAGCCGAAGAAGAGCGCTCATATCAGCTCGGCTCGCTCAATGCCACGTCAGGACGCGTGCTTTCTATTGCTGTTCACGTGGGCCCGATTCCCGGCATGGATTTCGATGAGATCTTAGGGAGGGAGCGAGAATACGTGTTTGGCATCGACTCGGAAGCTAACGAACAAGCGGAGCACGAAACTCTGAAGGGATTTCTCAAGTTGCTTCAGGATTTCGACTGTGAAATAGATGAGATTGTCGGTCACAACATCCTGGGGTTCGACCTTCCGTTTATCTTCCAAAGATGCTTGATTAATAGCATTTCGGTGCGACCGTTTGTGAATCTTGGCGAATACAATATACGAGGAGTCTTTGACACCATGCGGCAGTGGTGGTTGGGTGACAGACGAAGCAGGGTTAGCCTCGACGATCTTGCCTGGGCCCTGGGAATCGAATCGAGCAAGACCGCGACGGCTGAAGGCAGCAAAGTTTTTGACCTCTATCAGAAGGGTCGCCTGGCTGAGATTCGCGAATATAATCTCAATGACGTGCGAGTCACGCGCAAGGTTTATGAACGAATGATTCAATGCTTCGGTAGGTAGTTTTATCCACAGATTTCGCAGAAATTAGAATTTAGAATTTAGAACTTAGAATTTCGTGTTTTGGGACCCGTGAGGTCTAACCGAATCAAGCTAACCTGGTACAATGTCGCAAATTCTAAGTTCTAAATTCTAATTTCTGCGAAATCTGTGGATAAAACTCATCTGGGCCTAGGACTGCTATCCCGTTAACGCCACACTGTTTCATTTTCGCAACAGCCTCTGATAACATTCGAAACGGATGGACAACAACCTGATTTCAATCGTGCTGCTGCTGATTGGCATTGCCGTAGGAGCGTTGGCGGTGTGGGGCGCGCTGCGAACGAAAGGCAACCAGAGTTATGAAAACGGCAAGGCCCACAGCGCGGCCCAACTTGCTGCTTTTCAGGAACGTGTCGCAGCTCGTGAGCAAGAGCTCGTTGGCATCAAGGATTTGCTGGCAAAAGAAACCAGCGAACGCGAGCGCCTGCGCGAGCAAAATACCGATCTGAAAGCGGAGCTCGAAGGTGAACGCCGAGCGGCTGAGGAGCGAAAGGAGTCTTTCAAACAAGCCGCTGACGAGTTAACAGTAAAGTTCAAAGCCCTCTCGCGTGACGCCCTCAAAGATAACAATCAGTCTTTCCTGCAACTCGCCCACGCCACCTTGGGGAAATTTCAAGAGACTGCCAGAGGCGACCTCGAGCTCAGGCAGAAAGCAATCGATCAACTGGTCAAGCCGTTGAAAGAATCTCTAGAGAAGGTTGACGGCAAGATTGGCGAAATCGAAAAGACCCGGGCCGGAGCTTATTCGGAGTTGCGTGAGCAAGTAAAAGCGCTGGCAACCTCTCAATTGCAACTTCAGGCGGAAACGGGAAATCTGGTTAAGGCTCTGCGCACCCCACATGTGCGAGGTCGATGGGGCGAGATCCAGTTGCGGCGCGTCGTAGAACTGGCAGGAATGCTTCAGTACTGCGATTTCGTCGAACAGGAGTCGATCGCTACGGAGGATAGTCGCATCAGACCTGACCTCATCGTTCGACTACCGGGCAATCGCACGATCGTCGTGGATTCCAAGGTCCCTTTCGACGCATTTTATGAATCGATCTCTGCAACAGACGAATCACTCCGGCTAATCAAGGTGAAGGAGCACGCTCGGCTTGTGCGCTCGCACGTCATAGCTCTTAGCCGAAAATCTTATTGGGAGACCGTTCAGCCCACTCCGGAGTTTGTGCTGCTCTTTCTTCCCGGCGAAACATTTTATAGCGCTGCGCTGGAGAACGATCCGAAGCTGATTGAGGACGGCGTGGGGCAGGGAGTGATTATTGCCACGCCCAGCACACTGATCGCTCTGTTGAAGGCTGTTTCATACGGCTGGCGCCAGGAGCAGATGGCGAAGAACGCCCACGAAGTAAGCAAACTTGGCAAAGACCTTTACGATCGGTTGCGAGTGTTTACGAGCTATTTTGCCGACATCGGCAAAGGATTGGATCGGGCACTCGAATCCTATAACAAAGGAGTCGGCTCGCTTGAAGCGCGGGTGCTTGTCACCGCTAGAAAGTTCAAAGAACGCGGTGCGCTTGCGGGCGAAGAAATCGAGACACTAGAGCCGGTTGATAAAACGGCTCGGGCCTTGAGCCTGGACGAGGGTGGACTATTTCCTGACCTGGTCGCAGCAGAAATCGAAGCGGAGGACGAGTCCCTGCCGTTGCTCAGTTCGAAGAGCGCTTATGGGAGCGACAGGTAAGAAGAGTTTTAGACTGCATTGGAAAATGGTTCGAAACAAATCTGGTTAGGGCCTGTCCTCGGGAATAACCGTTCGCGTCTAATCGAGCGCTGCGCTGAGTTTGTCTCTAAAGACCAAGCCGACACCTTTCTTTACCTCACGGCCTCTCATCCGCTGTTGGAGATCGTTACCCAGGGCATTCTCGACGGTGGTAAGAACCCGGGCCTATGGGGCGAACTTCCGGTCTATCTCTTTCGTGGCTTTGTCAGACGCCTACTTTCTACGGCTGTGGACCCCGATGGCCAGCGACTGTCTCCACGCGTCCCCATCGACCGAGAGACGCTTCCCCTTAAGCGGAGTTTGATCTCACAGATCCTCGAGCGCTTGCTCGCTGCCCACAAATTGAGGGCAATCGCTCCCGTCGCCAGTCGCGAAGGGTGTGTCAACACAGTTGCTGCCTTGATCGGTGAGATTGAACGAGCAGCTAAGTCGCCCCTCGAATTGACTGCAATCATCGACGCGCACCTGCAGGATCTCGCTCAACAAGAAGATATCAATGAGCACGGCATGCCTCGGCAAGTTGATTTTGATAGAGACATTGCGCTGATCTACTCGACCTATTTCCACGCCTTAAATGGCCACGGATTTACCGAAGATGATGCCGATCAGTTGCGCGCGCTCGGGATCCTTAACGGCAAGTTCGATAATCCGGGATTTAGTGTTCCCTGGCTTTCAAACGTACAGTTGCTGGTACTTGATGGATTCTTTGATTTCACACCGGTGCAGGGCGAGATTTTGCGACGATTGATACCCCAGGTTTCGGAGGTGATCGTCAATCTGAATCATGACCATCGCAATCCGGAAATCTTCCTTCCGTTTCAGCACACCATTGAGCATCTTTCCGGGATCTCCGCGTTTGAAGTAGAGCTCAGTGACGAACAACTTGTTACGCGTGGTGCTCTAGCCACTTTGCGCGAACGTTTGTTCAATCCCGCTCTCTCAGACGCACAACAGACCGCTGACGACAAAACTGGCGGCAGCGAGGCACCGCTAACCCAATCGGAAATCAGGTACTTCGCGTGTGGCGATCGCGACACTGAGATACGAGCTATCGCCAAGGAAATCAAACGGCTTGTACTGGGCGAAGGGTTCAACCTCGCGGAGATAGCGCTTGTCGTCCGCCAGCGTGCGTCGTATTCGGAAACAATTTCTCGTGTAATGCGCGAGGAATCACTTCCATGCAATCTGGAATCCCGTATTGAAGCGACCGACATCCCCGGGAATCGTGCGGTGCTCAAACTGCTCGCTATTCTCGAGCAACTTTCTGCTGACGAAAGGTCCGCGCCGCGGATTTCCGAACTTGCTGACCTGGTCAAATCCGAATATTTTCGGCTCGGCGACGAAGATCTCAATACTCTTTACTCGCGTTTTAAGGACGATTATCACGAGCTATTAATTGAGTACGAGTCCGCCAACATACGAGACGACGGACTAAGGAATCGATTTCGCGCAGGGTTATGGGACGCTGACGCACTCGAAAACACCTTCGCCTATGTCGGCAGCGAATTGCGAGTTAGCGATTGGCTGGCCAGAGCTCAAAAACTGATCAAAGAGCTTCCCAGTGCGCCGGCAACCAAGCAGTTGTTGAATATCGACAGTGGTGAGCACGACCGAGATACAGATGTTTCCGATCAGATAGAAAACGCAGAAACCGCAAAGGTGGAAGAGAAGGATGTTGAACGAAAAAGGCGTCCCTCACGCGACGTTCATCCTGCCAACATCGCCTGGACCGCGCTTGTAGTTCAGTGTTTTGCCGAGCGAATACTGGCCGTACCTCGCGACGGCAAGCCTGTAGATTTACGACTGGCGCTGATGAGACTGTTGGATCAGTTCAGTTTTCGCGAGCAGATTACGCGACCAATTAGAAGCTCGGCTGAAGACAAAGAACTGCCGCAAATGATGCTCAACTTGAATAGCCTCGAGGCGTTGCGGCGAGCTTTTGTGGCAGCCATTAAGAGCGTTGAGATTGCCGCTGGTGTTTTGTCAGTACCACCCATCGTAACGAGAGGAGTTGACGATCCGGTAATAGCAGGCACCACCACGAGTCTCGCAACATTTGTCGGGGAGGTGCGTCGCTCTTTGAGTTCGCAGTCGCAGCTTTTTGGCGCCACCGATCGCGGAGGACTGCGTGTGCTGGAAGCAACAGATGTGCGGGGCCTCCGCTTTCGTGCCGTATTTATAGCTGGATTGGTTGAGGGCGGCTTCCCCCTGCGCGCTTCCCGCGATTGGATCTATCCGCACGAAGAGCGAGAGCGACTCAAACGCTACGGGCTGACGCTGGAAGATATCTCTCCGGCTACACTGCTAAAAGAGGAACATTATTTTTACCAGGTCGCCTGTCGCGCCACTGACCGGCTCTACCTCACTCGACCGCAGTTATTAGAAGACGATTCTGAAACCGTGCCTTCCTACTACATCGATGAACTGACCCGAGCGATCGCACCATTCAAGATCGAAGCTGAGACGATCCGGCGGGATTACGAAGGGAAAGATGTTGCAAAGATTTCAAGTGCGAATGAGCTTACTGTGGCATTGGTGCGCCAGCAGGAGCGGCATTCTCATAAGGCAGAGAAATGCGAACTTCTGCCGCAACCGCGAATTAAGCGGCTACTAACACTGGCACGAAACGACGGTTTCGTGAGCAACTCAGCTCTGCGGCGAATTGAGATTGAGCGTGAGCGCGCCGGCTATCTCTTTGGTCCGTACGACGGACAGATCACTGAACCACAACTGATCGCATTGCTCAACAAGCGGTTTGGTCCTGACTTCGTGCATAGCGCAAGCGGGCTCAGCATGTACGGAAACTGCGCTTACCGCTTCTTCGCACAGCGCGTGTTGAAGTTAGAACCGCGCGGGGAAGCTGCGCTGGATCTGCAAGCAATCGATGCAGGTAAGCTGCTCCATGACATCCTGCGTCGCTTCTTTGAACAGCATAGACGTCAGCGTCTAAATGACCTGGATCGGCAAGAACTCCAACAGGAATTGCGGGATCTGGCCGATCGAGTCTTCGATGAACACGAGCGCGTGGTCCCACCGCTCAACAAACAGATTTGGAAAATTGATCGCGAAATTCGCAAGATTCTTCTGGATCAAGTGCTGTTGTATGAATTGACTATCCAGGAGGAGACGGCGGCAGCAGGCGTTGTGCCAGCGTATTTTGAAGTCGGTTTCGGCGCAATGAAGTCGTCGGCCCGCGACCCACACTCCAAAGACGAACCACTGGAGTTAACTCGCTCAACCCTTGCAGGCGAAGAAACGATGCGGATTAGCGGCCAGATCGATCGCGTCGATGTCGCGCGCGACAATACGCTGATCGCGTACGACTACAAACTGTCGACGGGCTCGACCAAAGAAGACATTAAGTCGGGGCGCAGTCTGCAAATACCGATCTATCTGGAAGCCCTGGAAAAACTGATCCTTCCTGATCATGCAATTGCCGGCGGCGGCTACTACGTGATCCGCGGTGGCAAGGATCGACGCAACAAGGGATTACATCGTGCCGGTAAGCTAAATTACTCGGGGATCGGATCGAGAGCGGGCGGCGTAATCGCCGATGAAGAGTGGCAGCAGATTCGAGCCGACGTTATTAAGAAAATTTGGGACTTTCTGGATGACATGCGCGCGGGACACTTTGAGGTGAGCCCTTCCGAGAAGGACAAGACGTGCAGGTTTTGTGACTTTGCCGCGGTCTGCCGCTATGACCGATATCGGATTGAACGAAAGAAACAATAATCCACCGATTACGCAGATTACACAGATTAAGAAGCAGGAGGCAGGAGCAGTAGGCAGGAGTAGCACGCAGGGGCAGTAGGCAGGGGCAGGATTCCGTGCGTTACTCATATTTCTCTCGCTAATGCTGAACTCAACGCATTTGACAGCGTACCTGCCTACTGCCCCTGCCTACTGCCCCTGCGTGCTACTCCTGCCTACTGCTCCTGCCTCCTGCCTTCTGCTTCTTAATCTGTGTAATCTGCGTAATCTGCGGATACTTGCTTAATGTCTTCAAAAGAAGCCAAACGCGAATTGCAGCCAGAACAGGCTGCAGCCGCTTACGAAATCAAAAAGCACGTCTCGGTGACGGCTGGTCCGGGCTCTGGCAAGACGACGGTGCTGGTTGAGCGCTATCTTCACATCCTGCGGGAGAAGAGCCTCAACATCGATCAAGTCGTTGCCATCACCTTCACCAATCGCGCCGCCAACGAAATGCGCGAGCGTCTGAGACAGCGCCTCAATCAGATTCTCAAGACGGCAATGGGCAAGGATCGGCGGCGTTGGCTTGGTTACAAGCGCACGCTGGATGGGGCTGTGATCACGACGATTCACGGATTTTGCGCGCGGCTGCTGCGCGAGTTTCCGGTAGAAGCACGGATCGATCCGCAATTTCTTTTGCTTGACGAGCACCGCGCCGCGATGCTCTTAGATGCCGTAGTCGAAGAAACTCTTTCAGAGTTCATCAGCTTGGGCCATGTCGAAATCTCGCGGCTTACCCTCGGCGTCGGTCGAGGTAAGTTAGCTGCCGCACTCGCACAACTATACCGCGACGTTCGTGGCCAGGGACTTTCTGTGACGGATCTGGCGATGCAGACCGCGGAAAGCCATGCGACTGAAGACGATCACGCACGAGCGCTTGTCGAACTATCAAGCACTATGAACGACTTCCTCCGGGTGCGCAGGACAACGCCGAAATCACTAGCCAATAAGGCGAAAGTTAGCTCGAGCTGGGTAAATCTCCGGCCTTTGGTTCACACCATTCCGGAACCTGAAGGCCTCGCGGATTATTGCCGGGCGATTGAGGGATTCCGGGACGCGCGTCCGAACGCCAGCGGCGCCGTTGTCGATCAGGTCAAAGTGCTTGACACACTGGTGTGGGAAAAGAATCTGCTTGGCCGCGTGCCGCAAATCTGCCTTGATCTTTTTGCCAGGCAATACGCGCTGGAAATGGTTAGCCTGCTTACTCGTATCGACGAGCGACTAAATGAGGAAAAACAAAAACTGTCGGCACTCGACTTTGACGATCTCGAATTGCGCGCGCTGGGGCTACTCGATCGTCCTGAAGTGTTAGCGCGCGCTGGAGAGCGCTACAAGTTTTTCCTGGTCGACGAATTCCAGGACACAAACGGTTTGCAGCGTCGGTTGCTCGAGAAGTTGGCGCTGCCTCAGGGTCGTCAAAGCGCGAATCTGTTCATCGTCGGAGACCGCAAGCAGTCGATCTATGGATTTAGAGGTGCGGATGTGGATGTGTTTCGTGAGATGACCAATACCCTGATCGAAAACGGAGGTGAATCAAAGCCGCTTCGTTTGAATTTTCGCAGTCAGCCACCCCTCGTCAATTTCTTCAATTATCTTTTTGAGAAGCTGTTCAAAAACAGACAAGAAATAACCTCGCGGGAACGCGACGAGCTGGGGTTTGTGGAACACGAGCCGAGCGAAGCGAAACGTGAGCAGGTGGACACTGGTGCGCTCATTGAGTTGATGATTACGACGACTGCAGCAGCGGATGATGAAGATGCAAAAGCAGAGCAAACCTCACGAGAGCTCGACGCGGAACAACTGGCCAGGAGAATCAATGCGCTCACGAACGCGGAGAGAAATGCACCTAAGTTCAGTGACATCGCTTTGTTGTTTCGCGCTATGTCCAATGTGCAAACCTATGAAACAGTATTTCGCCGGGCGAATATTCCTCATCAAACGATACTCGGCAAAGGCTTCTACGAGCGGGAGGAGATCGTCGACCTCATTCAGCTGCTGCGGTTCCTCGATAATAAGACAGACGAGTTAGCCCTGTCTGCGGTACTTCGCTCGCCACTCTGCGGCATATCTGATAACGCGCTGCTTGCCTTGCGTTGCGCTCCCTGGCTTGGCGAGCTCGACAGCGGTGATCAGCTGCGACATTTTACAAAAGTGCGGCCGCTCTTCTATGCATTAGATCGCCACGGCGACATCGCATTTATTAATGATCAGGAAAATCTGCTGCTCGATCGAGCCGCCGCTTTGATTAAAGATCTGATTGCTCGACGCCACCACTATGCGCTCGGAGAGCTGTTGCGGTTTGCTGTTGAGCAATCGGAATACATGGCAGTCATTGCCGCCACCTTTGAGGGTCCACAACGATTGGCGAACGTGCAGCGACTCTTTAGTCTCGCCGAACGATTTGACCGATCCGGCACGCATCTGATCCGCGACTTCGTGCGCTACGTCGAGGAGTTTGAGGCGATTGGCAGTCGCGAAAGTGAGGGACAGATCGACGAAGCAACTAATGCTGTGCGCTTAATGACGATTCACCAGGCAAAAGGACTTGAGTTTCCCACCGTCATAATTCCAGACCTGCAACGACTGTCAAAGCCGATGGACAATTGGGTGCTTCTGGATCGGCATCACGGTCTCACGTTGAAAGTTCCGGATGGCCGCGGCAAGCTCGTTGCCGGCTGCACCTTCACAGAGTTTGAACGGCGACACGCGTGGCGTGAAGAGTTCGAGAGTATGCGACTACTGTATGTGGCAGCGACTCGAGCGCAGGACCGGCTGATACTTTCTGGTACGAACGCCGATCTCAAAAGCCTCAGCGGGAAGAGTGATACGTGGTTGAAATGGATCTGGCAAGCACTCGAAATGGGAGAGCGAACCCAGAGTGGCATCGTGGATCTAACCAGGACGGTTCAGATCCAGCTCACTTTAAACCTGGCTGAAGATGACGAGCAAACGGTCAAAAGCGTTGCAGCAGAAGTTGCAGAACAACAGCTTAATGAGGGTGCCTCGCTCAACGCGGTTTTTCCCCTTCTCCGCTCCGTTGAGCCGGAACGCAAGTGTGCCCTTCACCGCTTCAGCGTTACCCAACTGATCAACTATCAACGATGTCCGCGGCAATATTATTTTGATCGTGTGCTGCATGTGCCTTCGGCCGAGGAGATTGCTGTTTGGAATGATGCAGAAGCGCCTGAGCCTCCCGCAAACCTTACCGCCACGCTCAAGGGTGCGGTAATTCACCGATTCTGTGAAACCTACATCGCGGGTGAAGACCCCGCCGAGCGGGTGAGCCTGAGTCTTGACGAGATTATTCGCCAAAGACAGGCCGAACTCGCGGATCGACTGGTTGAGATTGATCGTGACGCAGCTGTAAATGACCTTCTGCCGCTTGCTAAAAACTACATCGGGAGCAATCTTTTTAATCGTATTGAGGCAGCACGTCAGAAAACAAACGGCACTATTACCACGAGACCGCTGGGGCATCCCGGTCTTTGGAGCGAGTTGAGTTTCCGTTTGCGCCGCCCGTTGGGCGTTTTGAGCGGGGCAATTGATAAGTTACTGATCACGCGCTCTGCGGGCACCAACGATCTGGATATTGAAATCGTCGACTTCAAAACCAATCGGCTAAGAACCCAAATTGCGCGCGCACAGACTGCCACACAAGGTGCGAAGTCAGTTGCTGATCATCAAACGAAGAATACGACCAGACGCAGTGCGACACGGCACAGTCAACAAATCGCCCTCGATTTCATGGCGCCTGTAACCGAGCATAGACCGTCGCCAGAATCAGTGGTTTCCATATCAGAGGCTGTTTCTTTTGCGGCTCGCGACTATCAATTGCAGATGCAGGCTTATGCACTAGCCGCGCGAACGTTGATTTCCTCTGTCGAAGACGGGTCTCACAATATCAATGTGACGCTTCATTTCCTGGAACCCAACGTAGAATTCCATTTGCCGGACGAACTGTTGCAATCATACAAGTGTAGCCGGGCGATTGATGAAGCGATGCTGGAGATCGTTTCGTCGCTGCAACCTGAGCATTTTCCTGTGCGCCCCGCAACTCACTGCCGCAGGTGCAACTTCTTAGGGATCTGTAGTGCCGGCCGCCAATGGCTGGTAAATGGTGAATCGTAAATGGTAAATGGTGGCCTCTTTTTGGTGGCCTCTTTTTGGAGTGCGCTGGCCTGGCAGCGCTTTGGCCCACGTTTCGCCTCAGTCCTCTGGGAGCGAAATCGCTTTTTTTAGGAGCGAGAGCGCTTTAATGCAGCAGTTGCCTGACAAGCAGAACGGGCCAAAGCGCTGCCAGGCCAGCGCACTCCAAAACCATTTACGATTTACCATTCACCGTTTACCATGCACAGCCGATGGTCACAATAAACTCACTCGATGGCGGCAGCTTCGACGGCTATCTCGCAGTGCCCGCCAGTGGCTATGGGCCAGGCATCGTGGTGCTGCAGGAAATATTTGGAGTGAACGGGTTTGTGCGCACCGTTGCTCATTGGTATGCGGCTCATGGCTTCGTTGCGCTTTGTCCAGATCTTTTCTGGCGCCAGGAACGAGGCGTCGAGCTAACTGACAAAGGCGCGGATTGGGACAAGGCTTTTGTGCTCTATCAGGGACTGGACGAAGCCAAAGCGGTCGAAGATTCCGCTGCGGCCGTCCAGTTTCTGCGGCAGCACCCTGCTTGCAACGGCCGGGTCGGCGCGGTGGGGTTTTGTTTGGGAGGCAATCTTGCTTACCTGCTGGCCGTGCGCTTCACACCCGACTGTGTTGTCGGGTATTACGGGGTCAGTATCGAAAAGAGCCTCAACGAAGCAACGAATTTGACTTCTCCGTTGCTGTTACACATCGCCGGCCATGACCGCTTTTGTCCTCCCGAAGCTCAGGCTGCGATTCACCACGCGCTTGACCCAAATCCATTGGTCACTATTTACGACTACAAAGATGAGGACCACGCTTTCGGACGGCCCGCGGGAGATCATTACAACGCTGCCGCTGCGGAATTGGCAAATCTCCGTGCGCTCGAATTCTTCGTGAAACACCTGGCCGGCGACGGACTTGCAGGAGCGCAGAAGGCTCTGTCTGATCGCTGGGACGAGCATGTGAAGTTTGAATTTGCCACCCGGCACACCGAAGATACTTTGCAGACCATGGTCGCGGATGCTTATGTGAATCACGTGCCCGTGCTGACGGGCGGCGTCGGCCACGACGAGTTGCGCGAGTTCTATTCAAAGCGCTTCATTCCGCAGATGCCACCGGACACCAGCATGACGCCGGTCTCTCGCACTATAGGTATTGATCGTGTTGTGGATGAGATGGTCTTTGAGTTTACCCACACGATAAAAATGGACTGGATGCTCCCGGGGACTGAACCCACGGGCAAACACGTCAAAGTGCCGTTGGTTGTGATTGTCCATTTCCGCGATGGCAAGCTGGCCCATGAACACATTTACTGGGACCAGGCTTCAGTGCTCGCACAACTGGGTCTGATTGATAGTGAGAACCTTCCCGTTGCTGGTGTTGAAAGTGCAGAGAAAGTACTCGATCCCAATTTGCCGTCGAACGAGTTGATGAAGTCACCATGATCGAGTCCCAGTAGAGACCTTGGCCTGTAAATCTGACTGCTGATGTCCTATTTTCATTTCTTTTCTGGGCAACCTCTGGTCAACTGTGTGTTTTCTTGAGCAAGATTTTTGCGTGAGCAATCGATCCACGAAATTACACGAACAAAACACACGAATAGACACGAAATGTTTTTGAGTGTCTTTTCGTGTGATTTCAATTCGTGTGATTTCGTGGATCATGTTTTGAGTCAGGTTTGGTTGCTGTCCCCTGGCCACTCTTTGTGCTCCGTGACTCCTTGGTAAGCAGAGAATTCAAACGATTGCTCCATCTAAGGTGGGTTTTTAGTTGCCACAACTGAACCACTCAAACGCACCGAATGTCGTCAGTCGCCTGCGTCGAGATTTAGGCACACTCGAATCTTATGGTGCGCTGATCGGTATTCTTATCGGCGCCGGAATCTTCCAGGTCACGAGCCAGGCCTGGGGTCTCACTGG
>WNFZ01000104.1_pt1 | contig 71098 bp, 57 predicted proteins | sample 5400081 | NCBI WGS metagenome assembly WNFZ01 (sample SAMN13153365, study PRJNA577476) | soil metagenome | isolation source: 80 cm soil or saprolite under grassland replicate 1 | place: USA:California | collected 2016-06-15
TCGACGCGGAGAGCGAACAAATGCTGGAAAGAGCAATGACGCGTCTGGGCCTTTCAGCGCGTGCCTATGACCGGATCTTGAAGGTCAGCCGCACTATTGCCGATCTGGAGGGTTCGGAAAAGATTCGTTCGCCACATGTGGCAGAGGCTGTGGGTTATCGGTCCCTGGATCGAACCTATTGGAATTGAGGCAAAAGGGAGATCGACATTATGTTGCTCAGTGACGAAAGGGAATGACTGTTTCCTACCGCAAGTCGAGAATCAAGATGTTGCCACCGAACCGAACTTAAACAGCATATTTCCCGTATTTTAGACAATCCATCCCCGCTTTGTTAGAATCTTGGCCACACCGCTGGCTTGTTTTGGCGCCCTTGAGGAAGTTTTCTGACTCGTAACGGGCAAGTTAGCCCGCATTGCTCACGACTCCTGCGTTCTTCCAGATGCGTCTAAAAAATCCAAATTTATAGACTTCATTGAACGCGCTGAGGGAAAGTACCTGATGGAGATCAATCTCAGAACTAACGAAGGCGTCACTATCCTCGATCTTAAAGGTAATCTGACAATCGGCGCCGAAGAAAAGCTGGGTGAAATAGTTGCGCAAGTTGTCGAGGATGGTCAAAAACAGTTACTCCTCAATATGACTGAAGTGCCATTTGTCGATAGTTCCGGGATCGGGGCGCTTATTAAGTCGTTCAGCCGCGTGAAAGGCGCAGGCGGCAAGCTTAAACTGCTGAACCCTTCACGTAACACACGTCAATTGTTGTCGATTACTGGATTGTTGTCGGTGCTGGAGATCTTCGAGGACGAGTCAAGCGCACTCTCGTCCTTCTAATTTGCACGCGTGTTCATTTTCTCGAAGCACGCACTACCACGTCGACACCGTAATGCAAAAATCAGCTTCATTAGAGATTACCGATCAATTCGGCGCTAAGAAGACAATGCGGCTGGAAAAACCTGTGTTTACAATCGGCCGCAACCCCGCTAACGATCTGGTGCTGCTCTCCAGTGCGGTCTCGCGTGATCACGGGGCCATTGTCTATGAAGATGGCACCTACTTCCTGCTGGACAGAGGCAGCAAGAGCGGCCTGTATGTCAATGGCCAGCCAGTCATTCGCTGCGAACTACATCATCTGGACAAGATCGCCGTGGGAGGCCACGAGAATTGTCAGATCCAGTTCTCTGAAGCATCGGCGCCGGTCGTCTTCACTTCATCCCAAAGTCTAAATCTTTCACAACTGGATTCTGCCCCCGGAGCTTCCGCCAATGAGGAATTGCAGCGTTTGGCTCGCTACGTAGAAGTGAATCAGGCATTTAAGTTCTCACTTACACCGGACGATGTTCTCTGCCTAATCGTCGATGCCGCAATTGAAATGGCAAAAGCCGAACGGGGTTGTCTGATGCTCAAAAATGAATCAGGCCAACTGGAATTTAAAATCGCCAGAGACAGTAAGCGTAATCTTCTTTCCGGTTCCGATTTTCAAATTAGCCAGACGGTGGCTGCAGAAGCGTTCAACGAGAACCACACCGTAGTAATTAATAACTACTTGAAAAACGATCAGGGACCGAGTCAGAGCATCTACGACCTGCAACTGCGAAGCATTGTTTGTGTGCCGCTGCGTCATTTCCAGATGAACGAGAAGCTGGGCCAAACAGTGACGTTGCAGCATAGTACGATCGGTGTGCTTTATGTCGACAGCAGCCAGACTCGGGGCTCGTTCTCAAAAACTGCTTTAACGCTTCTGGAATCACTCGCGTTCGAAGCCTCCAAATCGCTGGAAAACGTCAGACTGATGCATGAGGAGCAAGAGAAGAAGCGCTTTGAGCGAGAATTTTCTACGGCCCGCGAGGTGCAGATGGCCCTGCTGCCCACAAGTTTCGTTCAGCCGGTGCATTTTGAAGTCGCGGCACACAGTCTTCCTTGTCGCTATGTTGGAGGCGATTTTTACGACCTGCTTACGCTTGAAGACGGGCGCGCTGTCCTGATTTTGGGCGACGTTTCCGGCAAGGGGATTTCCGCGGCTTTGCTGGCCTCCATGGCCCAGGGAGTAATCAATGCGTTGTTCAACAGTGGATGTTCACTCACGGAAGTGCTTACAAATTTAAACCGCGTATTAGTGCGGAAGTCGGATGCTAACCGCTTCATCACCCTCTTTTGCGCTTTGCTGGATCCTGATGGGACTTTTACTTTTGCTAACGCCGGCCACAATCCAGCTATCCTTGTACGCATCAATGGCGACATCGAGTTACTCTCAACAGGCTCGATGCTGCTGGGTGCTTTTGACTTTGCTGAATATCATACGCAACAGACAAAGCTGGGACCCGGTGATGTAGTAGTCACTTTTTCGGACGGCGTGACGGAGGCCGTTAATGCGTCAAACGAGCTGTTTGGGGATATGCGACTGGAAAAGTTGGTCAGGAACAGTGTGAGACTGACTGCGAAAGAGATTAAAGACAGCATTGAGCAAGAGGTGCTGTCGTTTACTCACGGTGTACCTCAGGGAGACGACATTACGCTCATGGTGGTAAAGAGCAAAGCAACGGACCATTAGTCTGTGGCCGCTGCTTTGGCCACGGAGGCAGGCTTCTGTGGAATAACTTGGCTTATCCATTGCCGCCAATGCCCAATCGAATAGATGACCGCCTTGTAAACTACATAAAGTATCAGTACTCGATATTCTTTTACGAGAAAGGTCCAGATCAGAAATGCTGTCAGCGCCAGCTTGATCGTCAGGCTTACAGTCATGACATAGAGCAACCGCCGCGCAGGCATTGCTTCAGGCCGCTTTTGCCATCCAGCGCGGACGAATTTCCAGGGGTTTGCTGGAACCGGTTGTTCGATCCACGTGGCAATTATCTTCAGATAGTCAGAATTGTTGAAAATCGAGTAGCTGTAAAGTAGAAAGTAGATCGTCTGGGGAAGAAGAAACATTAAAAGAAGGTAGTTGCTGGAATAGTGGAAGGCGAGAAGTAGAGCCAGCCAGATGTAGATGTCAACCACCGTTCCCATACTCAAGTACCAAAGTAACTGTCTCCTCTCCTTTAACACTGTGGCGTTGGAGAGTACTGCGAAATGCGCATTATTGCGGATCACGATCTCCGGGACTTCGCCGCCGTAATAATTAATCACAACTGCGTGGCCCAGTTCGTGAAGCAGGGCGATGGGAATAAAAGTGACGTAATAAAGGATCATTAATCTGAATGGATGCGCACGTGCGGCGTGGGCCACTTGATCAATGAAACGATGCCAATCGGCAGCTAGAAGAAGAAGTGAGGCAAGCAGCGTCAGGAGTGTGAACCAGGCGAAGGACCGCGTCGTCACCAGGCGGACCATCGGTGCCAGTCGTTCAATCAAAGGGGAAGCGTCGAACACCCGGTGATGATTGGAAACGCCCTTTGTGCCTTCAAGGAGGCCAAGTTCCGCCAGGTACTCTACAGTCGACTGCAATTGCTCCACAGTGACCTCAAAGCCCAGCCTGGTGGGCGCAAGCTCCTTTAGTTCTTCGAGGCTCCGTCCATCGCACATGTCCAGGAATTTCCATTGTGTGACGTTGATAATCTGGGATGAAAGTTTTCGCTGCCGCAGATAGACCATGCCGTTCGTCAGTTCCCGGGCGGTTATTCCGGCGCGACACTGGGGCCGGTGCAGGTCATATGTGACTGGGAGATGATTGGTAACCAAGTTTGAAAAGGGAACTGAAGAAAGAGATCTATATTTGCGAATGATGCAAACGTCCAGTAACGCGAGCTAAAACCCAAATGCCAGGAAGCGCTGCAATGGGCGCCGATTGTATCACCGATGCAACTCAGGCAAAAAACGATTTTGCTCGCCGCAAGCGTGTTGGCATTGCCGTTCGTTGAGCTTCTGCTGAGCGCGCGCGCAGTAAACTTCCGCTACCGGCTCGCCTTTGTACTGTTCGGCATCGCCGCCGTGTCCCTGGCCGGGATGCGCGTCTTTAATCGCTCGTTTAATGATCTCGATCTTATTCGCCGAGCCGTAGATGAAACGGCAAGCAGTAGCCCCGAGAGGGCCATTGAGGTGCGGAGGTCTGACGAACTCGGTGCGATAGCCCAGGCGGTGCGAGTGTTAAGAGAGAGGTTGATGGTTATGAGTGAGTTACTCGTTAGGTCTTCGCGTATCGAGTCACTCAACATATTAGGCTCAATTCTTGTTCACGACATGAAGAACATCTCGTTTCGTTTGCAGAGCCTGGCACAAAATCTGGAAGCAAATTACGACGATCCGCAATTTCGCGAGTCGCTGGCCCGAACATTAGGTGATACGACACAACAAATGAACCAGATGGTCAAACGTTTTCGGGAACAGAAGGATACCGTCATTGTGAAGCTCCGGATCAACTTGAATGAGGTGGTCCGCAGCGCAATGACCAATGTCCGTCGTGATGTAAAGGGCCTGCGTGTAACCGAGGAATACGCGGACTTACCGTCAGTGTGGGCGGACGCCTTGCTTGTGGAAAATGCTCTGGGCAACATTCTGGACAACGCCTGCGACGCAATGCCTTGGGGCGGACATCTGGCCGTTCGCACCCATCTCATCGAGAACAATGGAGGCGGGCCCGCACAAGCACTGATTGAAATCGCCGACTCCGGAACTGGTATGTCCCAAGAGTTCATAGAGAATGAGTTATTTGCGCCTTTTGTGACAACTAAGCAGCGGGGACTGGGTTTGGGCCTTTACACGTGTCGGCAGATTATTCGCATGCATGGAGGCAATATCAGGGTATATAGCGAGCTGGGACGTGGCACCGTTTTTTCCGTCTACCTTCCCATAACGGATTAATTGCTGAGCGTATTTTGAGCAACAAGATACTCATTATTGATGATGACGCCGGCTTACAGGAGCAATTGTCCTGGGCACTAAAACGCGACTTTGAGCTGATTCAGTGTGTGGATCGTGAGCAGGGGCTGAAAGCTGCAGTCGCTGAGGTTCCTAACCTCGTGCTACTGGATTTGCACTTACCGCCCACCAACCTGCTGGCAGACGGTTTGAAGAACATTGGCGACATCCGGAAGCGCTGTCCGGAAACCGTAGTCATCGTGATGACGGGAGACGACAAGACGGAAACACCTCTCCGGGCGGTCGAGGAGGGCGCCTACGACTACTTTCACAAGCCGATCGATTTACGCGAGCTGCGCATCATCATCAATCGCGCCCTGGAGCGACAACGAATCGAGCGAGAGAATGCCCGCCTCCGTCGTGAGATTGAGAGTCGTTACTCGTTCTCTCAACTCATTGGTGGCAGTGATCCGATGCAAGACGTTTTCGTAGCGATTCGCCGGGTGGCGGATAGCAACGTGACTGTGATTTTGCGCGGCGAATCGGGAACCGGTAAGGAGTTGGTCGCCAAGGCAATACACTACAATTCTCCCCGGCGGGTGGGTCCCTTTGTGAGTGTCAATTGCGGGGCCCTTCCCGAAGGTCTCATTGAAGCGGAACTGTTTGGCCACGAGAAAGGCGCCTTCACAGGGGCCGAACGCAAAGTCGAGGGCAGGTTCGAAAGAGCACAAGGCGGCACACTCTTTCTTGATGAGATCGGATCGCTGGGATTGCCACTGCAGTCGAAGCTGCTGCGCGTCCTCGAAGAGCGGCAGATCACTCGGCTTGGCGGAAACAGCGCCGTTAAGGTCGACCTCCGGCTGATCTCAGCGACGAATGAGAATCTTGAAGAGGCCATCGAAACCGGCCGTTTTCGGGAGGACCTCTACTATCGTCTCAATGTAGTTCCCATTAGTCTGCCGCCTTTGCGCGACCGTCGTGAAGATATCCCCTTATTGGTTGACCACTTTTCACGCCGATTTTCGGAAGAACACAATATCAAGCCTAAACGTTTCGCTGCGGAGACGCTTCACTTCTTAATGGATTATCATTGGAAGGGGAATGTGCGCGAATTGGAAAATCTGATACAGCGGCTAATACTAATGACCGATGATGAGATAATCACTGCTTCACATCTGCCGTCGCACATTCTGAATCATAGCGCTTTTCGACCAACCGCTGAGCACCCACATGAACGCTTACTCGAGCTGTTCCCTGAAGCGGGCCTGAGTCTGGATCGAGAGGTGGGCCGCTACGAATATAATCTAGTATGTGCTGCCCTCAAGCGTGCGAGCGGCGTGAAGGTGAAGGCTGCCGAGCTCCTGGGCCTTAATAAAGACAGAATGAAATATCTGTGCAAGAAATATGATCTCTGACCCTTCGAGTGGTCGTCGGCTCTCCTGAAGCCCAAGGCATTTCAGCGCCTTAGTGTTAGCTGCGACGAAATGCTGGTCGTTGGATTAACGAAAACTTTACCCTTGGGGTAATCAGTACCCGGAAGAAGTGGCAATAATTACCCCTTGCCCTCTATAAGCCAGTTGCAATGATTGAAAATAGCGAGCTATTTGATGGAGACTCGCTCGTTGTCGGTCTGGCACTCCGATTGCTCCGTTGGATGCAAAGGTTGATTTGACCTGCGTGTTTCAAGCCAACAGTTAGATTTCAGCGGTGCCCGCGATGCTCTGTTGAGCATCATCTTGAAGCGGCCGAGTCAACACGTGCAAAGGCCGATTTTGCCACCCCAAACACAAACTTACGAAGGAGAAACGAAATGGCAGACATGAAGGAAGTTACGATCAAACTTACTGACGATCAGCGGAACCAGATCAAAAGCGCGATTGGTCAGGATATTAGAGAGGTGAAGGTTAGCGCAGACCGTGGTAATCCCCTTGCCGCTACCCCGCTGACAGACCGTGCGAATCCGCTCGCATTATCAGATCGCGCCAATCCATCCTTAGCTGCCGACGCACTTCAGGATCGGGCCAATCCTACGTTTGGCGCAGAGCTCGCGGAGAGAGCTAATCCTACGGCGCTCCAGGACAGAGCTAACCCGACCACGCTTGTCGAAAGAGCTAACCCGACCTCGCTCGTCGAAAGAGCTAATCCCACGTCGCTAGTCGAAAGAGCTAATCCGACTTCCATCGTGGAGTAAGCGATTCCACCTGGTGCTTGGAAGTCGTCAAGCGATAATTGGAAGCCCGTACAAGGTCTCTTGTACGGGCTTTCTACTCGCAGTTGCTTTGTGGCTTCCGTGACTGCGACTAATTCAAAGATAAATCAGCCGCTACGCATCACTGCGATACCGACAAAGGTACTCACCACCAAACTCGGGTCCGAAACCAATCCCGCATACTGCGCCACAAGGTGACGGTCAGCGGTCGATTGGGTCCGTACACTTTGGCTTCGCCAGACATTCCGGGCTTAATCGTCGGATCACCACCTATTTCAATGATCGCGTCAAAACGCGTTAGTGGTGCCTCAAATGGCGAAGTGGCTTCGTCGGCAGATGCCTCTGCTTCTTGGCGGGCTGACCCTTTTCTTTTCGGGGCTGGTTTTCCGCTACTAACCTTGAGCGTCGTGACTTCGCCCGAATAGACCTTCGGTTCCCGTTCAATCGTATCCTGGCCCAGGGAGGGCGACAGGCGTTGATGCAACTCGGACGCTGGAGACAGGCTGACAATGTGGCCATTAAGTCGCCGACCGCCATCGGCGTTGAGCCACAAAATAGCTGGTGCTCCCAGCCTCACGTCTTCCAGATCCCAATCGTCGATACGAATGCGCGCCTGCACACCGCCCGATTTGGCGATGTCGCAAAACTGCTCTCCTTCCTTCAACATCATTCCCAGCTTCTGCTCAATTTTGGGAGTAATAATCACACCATTGTCGGGAGCTGTGATATTCAGGCGCTCAATCTGACCTTGCAACTCATCCAACTGCTGCCGCAGCTGAGCGCGACGACTCCCGGCCACAAGTGATTCAGCCACTGCGCCCTCAACGCTCTGAACTCTGATGGTTCGGTCGAGAACGTTCATCTGAGACTCCAGCGAATTACGCTTCTCTTCCAGATTGCGATCTCGCATCACCGCGATTAGAGCACCACGTTGCACTGTCTCGCCTTCTTTTACGGGTATCGCCGTGAGAAAGCCTTCGGCCGCAGCTCTTACAGGTATCATTTCTGTTGGCTCCATAATAAAAGTAGCCTGGCGTGAATACGGCAGCGGCAGAAAAACCAAGAGTCCCAAAGATACAGCCACGATGATGATTACTATGACAAGGCTTTTAGGTTTCATCAGCATCTGCTTTTTATCCTGGTACAGGAATCTCAACCCATTCAGCGGCACTCTCAGCTTTTTTTTCAGCAAACGAAAACCGATAAAGGGAAAAATAAAGATTCCATTCTCCGGAAAAAAGAATTTTATTATTCGGTAGAAGAAGAGCAGCATGGCAAACGTGATGAATATCTTGTAGAGAAAAGAAAGCGATCCATAGACGAATAGAATGCGCCTTATGCGGGCGTTGTAATTTCTGATTGTGACCGGCAGGCGGAAGATGTATTTCCGCGCTAAGTCGCTGATGAAGCCGGCAGCGTCCTCAGCAAGGTTGGGAATTTCCAGATAGTCTACCAGGGCAAAATAGCCGTCCAATTTGATCAGCGGGTTCATATTGATCGCAATTGAAGAAAGTCCAGCAACAAGCATGAACGTAAATGCGAGGTCGTGAGTGAAGTAACCGGGGGCCGATAAATACCAGACGAACGTGGCGAGGGAGCAAATTATTAATTCTACAAAAGCGCCGGCGAATGTTACCCACAGTTTCGCCGCCTTGCTGTCAAACGTCCAGGCATCCGATACGTTGCAGTAGAAGGCGGGCATAAAATAGATCAACATAAAGCCGAGCTCATGCACCTCGCCGCCGTAGCGCTTGCAGGTTAGACCGTGACCGTTTTCGTGAAGGATGATCACGACGGAGAGCACGCCGATGAACATCAAAATGTCTCCTAGCCCCTTACCAGAAAAGGACCAGAGTTGAGACAATCCCTGCTGGACCGTCTGCCAATTGGCGATCAGAACAACGGCAGCGACACTGAATAAGGCGAGAAACAAGATCAACGCAGCGGGTGTCCAGATAAACCCGATGCGCTTAATGATTCGGTTATACAGCTTGTCGGGATCCATCAACGGAAAACGTATGTAGTTCTCGTCCGCCCCATCGGCAGCCTCTGAGGCCTTCTGCTGCCGACCTTTGCGCAGACGCTCAAGCAGCAGCAAACTTTTCTCGCTCGCCGACTGCTCAATAAAGTTCAACTTCTTCAGGGATTCAACAAAGTTAGTTACTTCCGAGCCAGGGATTAGCTCTCGCATCTCTGACGAAACGAGTGCGCCCACTTCATCATGTGAATGTGCGCCGTCAAGATAGGAAAAGACTTTCGCGGCGATCTCAGGAAAGCGGTAATATTTAAGCCGAACCGGGTCCTTAACAATGTAAGCCACATCCCCACTCTGGACCTGGCGAATGATTTTCAGATCGGTGCGGAGTTTGTCCATAAAGTGGAACGAGTCAACAGTTGACGTTCTAAGTGGTCGCGCATCTCTTGCAGACGGTCAGTTTTTGACTAACACTGAGTCGCCTGGCTTCAGTTCTGGTGATGGCGACAGGATCACACGGTCCCCCAAAGCGAGTCCTGAAATCAGCTCCACTTGATCACCGGAAATTGAATTCACCCAGACCGCGCGCGCAGCACACTTATCACCAGCGGCTACAAAGATAGTGCTGGCAGACCCTTTTCGGAGGTCTACGCCAGCAGGAAACGCTGTTTGCGGGATCCAAACACCAGGCCCAGTTGACCGGCGAGGGATGTGAACATTTACAGCCACTCCCGGCACTAATCCCGGTCGGCTCGGAACTTCGGCGAGAAATCCAATCGTATTGCTTGCCGCATCCGCCACTGAATCAATCCGACGGATTCGTGCCGTGGCAACAACTTGATCGCTTTCCAACTGCGAAACACCGACCATGCTGCCTGGACCCAATCCTAACTTATCAGTTTGGGGCACCTGGAATCTTACTTCCAATGGAGCAAGCTGGCTGATCTCGAATAGCTTGTCGTTTTTAACTGCGTTGGTCCCAAGTTTGGCATAGCGATGTACCACCACGCCGGTGATGGGTGCGCGAATTGTGCTTCTTTCCAATTCAGCCTGCACCTCTACAACTTTCGCCTGTGCCGATTGGCTGGTGACTCGGCTTTTCTCTAGTTCGAGGACTGCGGCATCGAGTTTGAACTGGGCTCGCTCGACATCGCGCTCAGAAGTTAGACCTTGTTTGAAGAGGAGCGTTTCCCGATCCAGCTCGTTGCGATTTACTTTGATCAACGCGCCGTACTCGCGCTGCTCAACCTCCAATTGAGAAACCTGCAACTGAGCTTGACGCAGCCGCGCTCGCAAATCGTCGTCACCACTAAGCTGAGCGATGACTTCTCCTTTCACCACTCGTGATCCCTCCTGGGCCGCCAACTGGCTGATGGTACCATCGCGTTGGGCCAACACCAGCGCAGTTACTTCGACAGAGAGCGCGGCAGGAACCAGAAGGTCTCCCGCTCCTGTCGAAGGTCTGGGATCGGTGACTTGGACCACCAAGGGAGAGCGGCTCGCCACTGGATTCGCTGAACTAGTTCTCAGCGATTCCGGTTTGGCTGTACAACCGGTAAGTACGCAGGCTATCAAGAGCATAACTGCGGTTAGGGGAATTGCTCGCATATTTGACCTCTACAGAATTACTTGAAAAAACCTCCTGATAAGCTGCGATTCGCAACTGATCAAGGCAACCAGGTCCAAATCGTTTTCTGCATCCATCGTAGTGGCTCTCGAAGCAGCACGTATCCGGCACTGCGGTTACCTGTCAATATCTTTACCCGGCCCACCATACCCGTACGCAGGGTCCTGTTAGGATTCTCAATCTCCGCGCGTACAATAAAAACGCGCGCACCCTGCTCCGTCGTTGCCTGGGGGCTAATCTGCGTTATCTGGCCAATAAATTTCTGAGATGGGAAGGCATTGGCTTTAAGCCAGACCTCCTGCTTTGGGCTGATCAAACCGATATCATCTTCAGGGACGGCAGCCTCGACGATGACTGGATTGATATCCGCTGTTTCACAAAAAACCTCCCCACGATGGATAAGCTGACCTCGTTTCTCTTCGATTTTCGGCGTAATAACCACTCCGCTGATGGGCGCATGAATCAATGTCTGATTAAGCTTCATCTGGTTGAACGCTATTTCTCGTTGTGTCTGCTCCAGCCTCACGCGCTCAATTTGAGCTGCGGCCGCCCCGGACGCGGCTTGTACCCGTGTCAGTTCGCGTTCCAGGATGTTGGAGCGGGCCCTGGCGTCGTTCAGATTGAGAAGGTACTCATCGCCTCGTAGAGCAGCAACCACTGCTCCGGAGGGCACGACATCGCCTTCTCGGTAATTCACCTTCTCTATGACCCCATCAATTTCTGCATTGACCGTGGCGGTGCGAGTAGGCAGTACATAGGCGTTGCCGACAACCTTTAAATTCCACGGTAAGAAGAGAAGGAGGAGGAGCGCTCCCACCAGGGCAGAAATTGCTGCCACACGCTTGGATTTCGGCAGCGCCAGGAACGCTCGTTTCCGAGCCGCAATTGGCTCCAGGGCGCCGATCAACGGAACCTGTCGATAGAGTTGCGCATTGCGTATGGCAACAGTGGCCTGGCCGGAAAAGATCTTCAATAGTTCCAGGTGTGAAGCATTGAGAAATCGCGGTGTTTTACTCTCCAGGGTGAGCAAACCAAGGGCGCCTTCCTCGTCATGCAGAGGCAGTGCATAGAAGCTCCGCATGTCCGTCGCCGCAAAGTGCACACGAAACTTCTCACGGGTCTCGGCACGGTCCGAATCAATCTCATCCGCTTGCGCTGAGACGTAGAGCTCCGTCCCCAGATTTCCGGACCAGTTGATGATCTCGTTCCATTCTTTGGTAGCCGCGTCCTTCAGGTTCACCTTAGCCTGACCAGCAATCGCATTGATCTCGTAACGCCCTTTCGTAAGCAAAGCAATAGCGCACCGGTCGAACGGGATAATTGTTGCCACCTGATTCACTACAACCGTCAGCATGTGATCCAGATCGAGCGACGAAGTGATTTCCCGGCTCGTGTTAAGCAACGCGTGAAGTTCTTTGACCTTTCGTTCTGCCTGATGGCGTTGCGCGTTGCGAATGGAGTTGGCGGCCTGGTCAGCGATCTCGATGAGCAGGTCACAGTCAGACTCGGTAAACGGTTCTCCGGTGCGCTTGTTAATGATTTCAAGTGCGCCAAGCCAGTTTTCCTCGTATTTGACAGGCGCGCAGATCACCGCAGTGAGGGCGCCATCCTGTAGCTGCGCAAATCTTTGGGCCAGTCGGGGATCTGCAGGATCGTTGATGATCAAGGCCGCATTATCACGAAGCATCTCTCCAATGACCGTGCCGGCCTCGGTTTCCGCATGCCCTACCAGTTCGCGGCGATATTGCCCCACCACGGCACAGCAAACCATCTCCGCTCGGTCGACGAGCCAAAGGCTACATGATTCGACGTCCATTACGCTTACTGTGCGATTACAGATTATCGGGGCCAACTCTGAGAACTCGATGGTGGAGTTGAATGATCGGCTGATGTCATATAGTTGCGTCAGGCGCGTGACCGCCTGCAGCATTCCCGACCCCAGCGCCTCCTGCGACTTTCGAGCTACAATTGCCGGTCCAGCAAGCAGAGTAAACTCGTTGAGAAGCGCGAGATCTGCAACGGTAAACTGTCCTCCTTGCATGTTCACAGCCTCGATCACGCCCACTGGTTCAGCACGGTTACGCAGGGGTGCGAAAACGGCACTTTGCAACACAATGCCGTCGGCTGCTTCGTTGAGATGAGTTATGGCTTTTAGGTCAGCAAACCTCCGGGGGGCGTCCGCTTGTAAGATGTCAGCCAGGAGTCCACTGTCGGCTGGGCGACTCTGGCGCACAAGGGCCCGACTGAGCGTAGTGAGCATTGAGGCATCGCAGCGGAGCGTTCGGCCCACGTCATCGTAGATCCAAAGCAGCAAATTCTCAGCATTGAGGGTGCGGGAAATTTGCTTACTAATGATTTCAAGCAGGGAGTGGTAATCCTGCGCCGAGCACAGGGCCTGCGCGAACTCAAGCACCCTTGCCGTATTTTCGTCGTTTTTCATGGGGGCTGGGACGAAAGCGAGATGACGCTTTAGGAAAAAATGTCGCTGTCAACCCTCGGTTGTGGACTGGATTTCTCGTTGAGTGCGCGCAAGCAAAACACCGAATTCTCAGGGACCAGCTTAAATAGTTTGACCGAAGAATTGTAAATCAAGACCCGTCCGGCCTTTGCAGACCCGGACCCACGGATGATGTGAGAGTCCTTTTATGCCAAAAACTCATATCGAGTCAAGGGAGACCCCTGGTGGATCGGAAGTTCCCAACCTAAGGAGCCATACTCGCTTCGACCGTCCATGCTTTCCAATAGCCCTTGAGCCGTTGAGAAAACTGCTTAGGTTTCTCGGCATAGAACCGTTGTCCCAGCGCCAAGGCCTCAATCTTTAATTCAGCACGCCGCTGATTAATTAATGCTGTTAATAGCTCCGCTTCGCCATCCTTCAACGATTCCTTTAGTTCGCCCTGTGTCAACTCGTCGAGAACAACCAGATCATGGTCCGTACCAAGAGCATCCGTCAGCAGGTGAGCTTGCTCGACCATCTCGCCTATCAACGGCGGCCAAAGATGCTCGAGAAGCTCAAGTTGATATCTGAGATACTTGACGGATTTTCGCCATTCATGGAGATTCTCATCAGTCACCTGCACCAGAACAGCCTTCATATCACGCCAGCCTTGCTCATAAGAATCGCGCAGGCCCCGGTTCAGGATTTCGAAGCGATCCGGCAAACTTGGCCAATCCTTAATTCGTTTCTGCAGCTTCTTAGCGGAGGCACTCGCCTGGCTCATCATGTTCTGCTTTTCCAAAATCTCCTTGCGCAGATCCCGCCGACGCGAAACAAGCTTATTCCTTAGTGTCTTGAACGATCCTTTTCTAACCTGATCCCGAAAGTGGCATAGCAAACCGTCGAGCGTTTCAATCATTACATCGGCATCGCGAACTGAGGAAAGTGGTTTCCCCGCTTTGCGCAGGGAATTATCTTCCCGCTCGTACGTCTTATCACCCAGTCCAGCGCGAATCAGCCTCAGCACTGCCCGCGACTTTTTGAATTTCTTGCGCGCAGTATGTACACCCCGGCCCCGTGTCGCGGCGCTTCGTTGTGATAACGAGTGCAACGCTTCGTCGATTATCCGAGAAAAGATCTCCTGAAATTGTCTATCAAGTCCCTTCTTCTCTTTGAGCTTAACGGCCATCAGTCCGCACCGGTTGAAATCAACCGCGCTTTTTGGCCGGTTTGGGGATAAAGCCAGGTCTTTCTTGAGATGCTTTGGAAGAAGATAAATTCTGTTCTTTGCGGATTTTTGCTCGTTCCAAATTCTCCTTCTCCAGGGACTTTTTCAGTCGTTTCTTTGCACGTTTGTTCATAAACGTGATTATACAAGAGAATTCTGGCCGGAATACGCTCAAAACTCCCCGACAACGGACAAACTGGCCCCGCCGTCTCGCCTCTCTGTGGCAGTAATTAACCCTTAAAGACTATCAACGTTTTTGCCGATAACTAGATTAGCGGGTAAAACGGTTATTCGTCCGCCCAGCTGATCTAAGTCCCCAAACACTGACACGAAGCCAGTTTGGGACACGAAACGCAATTTCCTAGCGAGCAGCTTTCAAGATGATTACTCTTGATCGATACCATAATACTGATTCCGGTGCCTCTGAGACCTGGAAGCGGCTTCTCCGCGAAGCGCAGAGCGACCTCATTGGGCGGCTGGTGGGTGGTATCTTTGTTTATCCGATCCTGTTTCTAATCCTCGCTGGCACGACCAGTTTTAGGATTGATCATTCGTCAATATTTTGGTCTTGGACGATTGTTATCGTGATCACCAGCTGTATGCGGTTGGTGTTGTTGGTACTGAGAAAACGTGTTGATGAGTTGCCAATATTTGTCTGGCGCGGGCTGATAACCCTGACGGTGGGGCTTTCAGCCGCTGGCTCAGGTTTACTATACGCCAGTGTTCTCTGGTATTACGGATTCACGAATTGGGCTTTTGCGATCACGATGATGTGGCTCGTTGGCTGTGCTTCAGGAGCTACAATTTCGTTTACGCCGAGCTTTAAAGTCTTACGTCTCTACGTTCTTTCCACGCTGGGACCGGCATTTTGCATCGGGCTTTTACTCGGTAGCACACAGGGCAACACTTTTGCCTTGGCCAATCTGTGCCTAATCACTTTCTTATTACTGCAAGGTCATGTTTTGCACAAAGGATACTGGGGACACTTGCGAGATCGGGCACTCGAGAGCGCTCGTATAGGCGAACTGGAGATCGCCAAAAAGTCGGCGGAGGCGGCCAACCTCGCCAAAAGCCAGTTCCTCGCCAACATGAGTCACGAGATTCGAACGCCTATGAATGGTGTTCTGGGCATGACTGGCCTGGCACTCGAAACTGAGCTCACAACAGAGCAGCGCGAATATCTGAGCATGGTGGAGGCTTCCGCCGATTCACTTTTGACGATTATTAACGACATTCTGGACTTCTCCAAAATCGAGGCCGGCAAGTTTGATCTGGACCAGACTGAGTTTCGCTTGCGGGATAGTGTTGATGAGATTGTGAAGGGTCTGGCGCTGCGAGCTCATCAAAAAGAGGTCGAACTGATAGTCAATGTGCACCCAGAAGTACCCAATCTCGTGATTGGCGATCCCACTCGCATACGACAGGTACTGATCAACCTGATTGGGAATGCCTTGAAATTCACTGCGCATGGTGAAGTTATTGTCCGACTGGAAAAGGAGCCGGACGGATCCAGAAACCGAATAGAGACGGGCGAAGAAGTACTGCTACATTTTGCAGTGAGCGATACCGGTATTGGTATACCAGACAGTAAGCAGGCGTTAATTTTTGAAGCGTTTTCTCAAGCTGATGGCTCAACTACCCGGAAATTTGGTGGCACTGGATTGGGTCTGACAATTTCTTCCAGACTTGTCGCAATGATGGGCGGGCGCGTCTGGGTCGACAGTGAAGTGGGAAAGGGCAGCACGTTTCACTTCACGGTGAGTTTGCGGATGGCCGAGCAGCAGCTCGAAGGAATAGAGCCGACTTTGCGCGGCCTGCCTGTTCTCGTAGTAGATGATAATGCCACCAGCCGGTTGCTGATCGGGAACGTGTTGGGGCAGTGGGGTATGAAGCCGGTGCTGGTGGAGAGTGGCAAAGCGGCCTTGAACCAGCTCTTTGAAACGAGGAATCAGGGCATAAGAAAAAAACTGGTCTTAATCGACGCGCAAATGCCGGAGATGGACGGATTCGCTCTGGCAGAACGTATTCAAGCCGAGTCAGGCGATTACTGTCCTACTATGATCCTAATGACGTCGGTGGGAGAGCGTCGCGGTGAAAGCCGCTGGCGACAGCTCGGTGTTTCAGCCACCTTGATGAAACCAATTGCACAATCGGAATTGCGACAAACAATTCTCGTTGCCCTGGGAGACTTAGACCAGCAACATGCACCGGCGAAGACTAATACCGAGTCTGTCGTATCACAGCCAGCAGAAGCTCTCGAAAAGCTGATCTTGGTCGTGGAAGACAATCTGGTAAATCAGAAATTAGCCGTCAGATTGCTGGAGAAGCGCGGGCATCGCGTGGTGGTAGCAGCAAATGGCTTGGACGCACTGGCAAAACTGGAAGAACAAGCCTTTGATGTCGTGCTCATGGATGTGCAAATGCCCGATATGGACGGGTTCGAAGCTACGGCAGCGATTCGCGGAAAAGAAAAGATGACCGGTGCACACATTCCCATTATTGCCATGACGGCCCACTCCATGAGTGGTGACCGAGAGCGTTGCCTGAAAGCGGGAATGGATAATTACGTGTCAAAACCAATTGATGCGGGAGAATTATTTGAGGCCCTCGAGACTACCCTATCTCGCACGCGTGTATTATCGATTCGGTCTAGCGACAGCGCAACAACGGATCACGAGCACGGCCTTTCGTCCCTCTCGTAGGCTTGAATTCATTTTCCCACGAGAAAAGAATTCTTTATGAGAGGAACTGCTCGTCCATCCTCCAGCGCGCGTCCTTCTTCTATGCTGCTCGTTTCTACAATATACTGCCTGCGACGCGTTACTCTGTAAAACATTTTCTTTATTGTTATTTCATCCAGCTTTGATGCATCGACGTGCGACGACTGCAGCTCTTCACGCAGGCGCGACGGTACATTCATTCCGCGATCGTAAACATCCGGGTAGATGTGGAGTATGCCGCCTTCTATGACCAGAGTGTCATAGTTGATCTCCACCGGAACCGGTTCAACGAGGTCCACCACGAGCGTTCGCGCGCTGCGTTTCGCCGTTTCCAGGCGCTTTCGTGAGAGAGGAAACCCGCGAGCGGCAACAATCTTTTCGGCGAGGTCGTAGAGATCGAACAGCCGCATTCGCACACATCCATGTGAAACAAGATTGCCGATGTCGCTGGTTTTTGCTGCCTGGTGGATAAGGTAACGGTCACCAAGTGGTATTTTCAGTTTACCAAGTGGGTTGCGCGGGTCGCTCGCCCTGATTAGCTCGCCGGGGCGGACGCCTTTCCTTTGGCTCACCCAGTCGCTGCCCGGCGGTATCCACGCCGGGTTCCAAATGATCTCGCGCGTCTCCCGGGCGCCAATGTAGATCGGATAGTCTTTTATTCCGACGCCGACGAAGTACGATTTCACCTCCGCTCCATTCTGCCAAAGCGTCAAACGAAAGGAAGGTACATTTAGAGTAATACGGATCTGCGGCTCGCCAGGCGCAAACCCGGCCCGGATAATACGCCCGCCAGTCAACTTGTCTGAGCGCTCTGATTCACGGTTGTCGTAGATTGTTTGTGAACTTACGGTCTGCCCGGATATAAGAGTGCTGAGAATAAGTAGCAGGAATCCGAGGGCAGGCCTCGCACTCATGAGACTGATGTTGTTGAGCGGTGATTTGAGCATAGGAATCTAATGGTTTGATAGAAATTAACGCCAAGGGCGTTCATTTTTGCTAGCTCAGGATAACATACTGAAACCATGCGACTTCTAAAACAGTTGATTCTTCCCGCCTTCCTTTTGGCGATTTTCCCGGTCCCGATGTGTGGAGCGAAAAATGTGGACGCCAGGATTCCGGTAGTTCTCTCGACGGACGTAGGTAATGAGGTGGACGACCAATGGGCGATCAGTTATTTACTCTTGCAGCCCCGTTTCAGAGTGCTGGGCGTGATGTCCGCACACGCGCCTTCGATTACCGCTCCCGCCGCGCGCACGTCTTATGCAATCCTTGTTGATGTAGTGGAGAGCCGTCTTGGCATGAGAACGCACCCGCCACTCGTTGAAGGTGGAAGTCTGCCGTTAGTGAATGCCGAGACGCCGCGCCCGAGCGCGGCGGTCAGGTTTCTCATTGAAGCTTCCAGGCGTTTCTCGAAAGACAATCGGCTGACAGTACTAATGATCGGTGCGGGCACGGATGTAGCATCGGCTATCCTTACCGATCCAACCATTACCGAACGCGTTCGTGTCATCCAGATGGGCTTTAATGATGAGAACGGCGGGGATGAGTTTAATATCGCCAACGATGTGCACGCAGTGCAAGTGATCCTTAATGCAAATGTGCCGCTGGTCATCGGACCTGGCAAGGTCTGCCGTGAAAACCTCTCACTCACGCTCGATCAGGCGCGAGAAATGATCGCGACACGCGGAGCAATCGGCGACTGGCTGTGGCAGGAATATCAAGCGTGGTACTACCGTTTTGTAAAACCGCTCAGGGTCAATGATTTCAGTAAGCCTTGGGTCATTTGGGATAACATCACTCTGGCTTACGTTTTGGGAATGACCGAACAGCACACACTGCCCCGACCCCGTTTGCGTGATGATATGAGCTTCGAACAAGTCAAGAGTGATCGCACTGTTACCTGGATCACGGATGTCGACGAAAAGCGCATGTGGGCTGATTTCTTGAGGCTTCTGGATGATTATCAGCGAACGCACGCGGTGCGAAATAGCATGAAGTGCAACCGTTTGACATTCCTGATGCCCTGAACAAACCCAACCCTATGTCTAGAATCCGTCTCTCGTTTCTGCCAGTTGTTTCTCTATTCGTAACGGTCATTGCTTACAGCGGTCCCGTGAGCTCTGCTCAGGCTCTCTCTGAGGAGTGGCGTTTTTACGGTAAAGATGCAGGAGGCACGCGGTACTCAAGCCTTAGGCAGATCAATCGCAATAATGTAGCGAGGCTGAAAAGGGCGTGGACCTACCATACGGGTGAGTTGGCGCTGGGACTTAAGACCGCGTCCTTCCAAGCGTCTTTTTCGTGCACGCCCCTGGTGGTCCAGGGCGTGATGTACCTTTCTACTCCGTCCAGTCGCGTTATCGCCCTCGATGCAGAGACAGGCAGCGAGAAGTGGAAGTTTGATCCTCAGGCGGACAAGAAGCAACGGGAGTTTAATTCCCATCGGGGAGTTGCCTATTGGCAAGGCCCCACGCCCAGCGGAAAAATTCTGGACCGGCGTATCTTTTTCGGTACCGTCGACGGTCGCCTAATCGCCCTTGACGCCGAAACGGGAAAACCGTCGGTGGATTTCGGTGAGAAGGGCTTTGTTGATCTGCGTGCCGGTGGTGCCGACAGATGGAGCCAGGAGCCATCGTGGGGAGCTCGGGTCACGTCGCCTCCGGTTATCTTCAGAGACCTGGTCATCATTGGCTGGGGTCTCCCCGAATTTCCCGCTAAAGGGCCCAGCGGGGATGTGCGCGCCTTTAACGTCCGAACGGGCCGGCTCGTCTGGACTTTTCATACAGTGCCTCACCCCGGTGAGCCTGGAAACGAGACGTGGGCGGGTGATTCGTGGGAAGATCGAATGGGCGTCAACGTCTGGTCCATGATGAGCGTTGATGAAGAACGGGGCATGATCTTTCTCCCTATAGGCTCACCCACTTACGATTTTTACGGCGGCGATAGAAGGGGAAAAAATCTCTATGCTAACGCGTTGGTTGCACTCAATGCGGCCAACGGACGCGTCGTCTGGTATTACCAAATGGTACACCATGATTTGTGGGACTATGATCTTCCGGCCCAGCCGCTGCTGATTACGGTGCAGCACAATGGCCGGCCCATACCGGCTGTGGCGCAGATAACAAAGATGGGTTTTATCTTCGTACTAAATCGTTTGACGGGGCGGCCGCTGTTCCCGGTTGAGGAGCGTCCGGTACCACAGAGCGACGTCCCGGGAGAGGCCACTTGGCCCACCCAGAAGTTTCCGCTGAAGCCGCCGCCGCTGGCTCGGCAATCGATGACCCGTAGTGAGATCAGTCGTGTCTCACCCGAATCAGAACGCTACTGCACTGAGCTGTTTGATAAGTTAGTTAACAAGGGAATGTACACGCCAGCGGGTCTCGAACCTACGTTAATGTTTCCCGGCTTTCATGGCGGCGGTAATTGGTCCGGCGGCTCTTTTGACCCGGTGACCGGTTATCTCTACGTGAATATGAACGAAGATGGCGCCGTGGGGGCGATGACTCGCCAGCCAGCAACTGCGCCCATACCTTACATTCGTCAAGGAAGGTTTGAAGAGTATGCCTGGTTTCGGGACCAGCACAACAGGCCCTGTCAACAGCCGCCTTGGGGCACACTGAACGCGGTTGATTTGAATAAAGGCAAGATCGTGTGGCGAGTCCCACTTGGCATTGTCGACGAACTTGAGGCGAAAGGAATACATAATACCGGCACCCAGAACCTGGGCGGTTCCATCGTTACGGCTGGCGGTCTGGTTTTCATTGCCGGCACGACTGACCATAGGTTCAGAGCTTTTGACGTGCAGACAGGGAAGGAGCTTTGGGAGGCGGAACTTGAAGCCAATGGTCACGCCACACCGATGACCTATCAAGGAAAGAGAAGCGGCAAACAGTTTATTGTAATTGCCGCCGGCGGAGGTGGCTTTCTCCGCTCGCTCAGCCGAGTGCTATCAGACACATTAGTGGCGTATGCGCTGCCAGATTAGCGCAGCTTCCCGGTCATCCAGGGGTAAGCAGAGCAGCCAGGCCGACTCCAACATGGAGGATCATGCCAGGCACCAGACTCTTCTGCCAGACTGCGAGGACACCGAGCAGCACTCCCAGGAGGCCAACCGAGAGCTCCATTGGCGCCGGAGGGACCAGGTGAGCGAGAGCATAAACGAGAGCCTGCAGGACGATCGCGGCAAGCGTGCTGCCAGCCAGAGCTTTGAACTGCTTGAGCAGATACCCACGATACACCAACTCCTCACAGAAACCCGCTGTAAGCGCAAACCCGACCCACAACACTCTTTCGAGTGGCGTGTGTGGGAGCATTGCCTGCACGCCGCGGAGCTGCTCCATATCAGGCCGAAGTACAGATGCTAGTCCAGAACTAATTACCATCCAGGCGATCCAGGCAATCATCCCGATTCCCAGGTACCGTAGCCAACGTAACGCCGTCCACTCCGAGTCGTCGACGAGGTTGCGCAGCGAAGTCCCCGACCGACGTATTCCGATCCAGACATAGCCGGCCCACAGCCACTGTAGAACGAGTATTTGAGCGTATAGAAAAACGCGCATGTGAGGTTTAGACAACGTGTTTGGCCATTCGGTAAGCTGGTTGTGGAAGGCTCCCCAGATCGAGACTATGAGGAGTGCCAGGAGCAGGCCTACAGTATGGCCCGGCGATGCCACCATTTTCCTCTGGGACTTGTCGTTTGGACTAGGGCTCATGCGATCAGATGGCCACCAGGAACGGCCAGGAGGCGGTATACCACGCCTTCAGAAGACGTGCCACGCCTTCTTTGTGAAGACGTGACAAGCTAGAATGATCGAGTTCATTCACTACCTGGCCTGCTACTGAATAATCTGCTCAGTTCAACCTTATGACGATTCAGCATGGGACCCACCTTAGTGCGGGCAAGACGCCCGCGGCCCAGTGATGGCGTTGAAGTGTCAGTGACCCACGGCAGCTAGGCTCACCTTGGATTCTTACCAATTGCTGCGTGCTCGCACGACTGCCGGGCTTGTCAGCGCGAAGTTATCACCGTATCCTGAGGCGTAAAGCTTTGCACAGCAGTTTACAAAGTTTTGGAGGAATCCGAGCGCGTTTTACCGTCCGCAGCGGTCGGTTATCGTTCATTCCAGGCCGCTGCAGACTGCAGACAGAATCGGAAAGCGAAACTGTTGATGCAGCAAGGGAAAATCAGTATTTTTGGGGTCGGGTAAGGCAACGACGCGCTCAGAGCGCCGCATCACACCCGCGTTGAGGGTATCTGGTTACTTCTCATGCCCCGCTCAAGGGAAAGTTGGAGGAACGCAGATATCGCTCGTTTGAGATGTGCGGACGCGTTGATAGTCGTGGCGAACAGGCATTGAAGATGTGAGATCCCTTCGTCGCTTGCCCGAGCAGACGAACACGTGACCGCAGCCGAAACCGAGAAACATCAAGAAACGGACTATGCGCTGGCTCAGCGAGCCGCCGAAGGTGACATGGAATCCTTCGAGCAGCTTTACCAGCGCCATAATCGCCGGGTTTATTCACTCTGTTTAAGAATGACCGGTAATGTCTCGGAGGCAGAAGATCTCGCGCAAGAGGTCTTCATTCAGCTCTTTAGAAAAATTGGAAGTTTTCGCGGCGAATCGGCCTTTACTACCTGGCTGCACCGGCTAACTGTTAATCAGGTGCTCATGCATTTTCGTAAGCGCGGTGTTCGAATGGAAGCGACCACCGACGATGGCGAAACGCCTGTGCAGATAGTTAAGGGTACCGAAAACCCGAACGCAATGCCGGTGGTTGACCGGATTGCCCTGGACAAAGCGATTGCCCAACTACCACCTGGATACCGCACGGTCTTCACTCTTCATGATATAGAGGGCCATGAACACGAGGAGATTGCCAGGATGCTGGGCTGTTCAGTCGGCACTTCAAAATCGCAACTCCACAAGGCTAGAATGAAGTTACGAGGACTTTTGAGGCAACAGAAAACGGGCGAGTAGCTTCCAACGACGTTCGCCAGGACGCCCGAATGGGTGCCGACGGCGAAACTCATCAAAACTGGGTTTTCGGCGACAGCTGTCGCCGGCGAAATACGGACTCTAACGCAGTCTCCCCTTGATTGCTCGAAGCCAGGAAAAGTCACACGCGAGAGATTACAAGCAATCGCAAACCGCGCGTGTCGGCTGAAAGAGGTTGTAAGACAATGAACTGCGAGAAGTGTCAGGAACTAATTAGTGATCTGCTTGATGGAACGCTCAGTCGGGAAGACGAGATAGCGCTGAATGTGCATCTTGGTGAATGCCTTTTGTGCGTAGATGTGCGTAGTGATCTTGGTGCCATTGTCGGTTTTTGCCGACAACATCGCGGGGAGTATGTTGCCCCGCCAAACGAAAGAGCGCTGTGGCTTCGCATTCATAACATACTCGGCAGTGAGGAATACGAACCGAATATTACTAAAGCAACATCAGGGCGGACCAAAAGAGTCTGGGCCGACTGGATAGGACGAAGTTGGGAACTTTCGCTGCCCCAACTTGTGGCCTCAGTCGGGGCGATTATTCTGGTGGTGTCTTTGGCCACCGCTGTCGGCGTCCGTCGTTGGCAAAGCACTGAGGTATCTCGGCCCGCAACGCCGGATGGCCCCACGACCGCTTCGAATCTCCGGAAGCGGATGTGGCAGCAGGAGCAGATGATCAAGTACTGGAACCAGCGTGTGGAGTTGAACAAAGCGCGTTGGAATCCACAGATGCGAGAAACCTTCGACCGTAACCTCCAGGTGATTGACCAGACGGTCAATGACTCGTTTAACGATTTGAGTAAGAATCCTCATGATGAAGTCTCCGAAGAAATGCTAAACGCAGCGCTAAACGAAAAGCTTTCGCTGCTAAAAGAATTTGCTGACCTATGAGTAAAGCAGCAGGTTCTTGCAGTCAGATTCTGTTGCCGATACCAATGCCCTTGTTAGGTGAAAAGCCCCGTACCATGAGCAGTTTGTTGTCAATGCACTCAAATTTTTCTCGAGCCCGAATTTTCTCAGTTCTCACGCTTACCTCATTTCTGCTGTTGAGTGCGTTCAATGGCCAAGCGCAGCAACATCTCAATAAACGTTATCCGGCTGGAAAGAACGTCCGCGTTGAACTGAAAAATATCTCTGGAACAATCACAGTTGAGTCCTGGAATCGCGATGAGATTAAGCTTTCAGCCACCCTGGAATCACCGGCAGCCAACCTGTCACCCCGACAGACGGGGGAAGGCCTGCTAATCGACGTCATGAATGATAATCGTGGCCGTGGTGATGTGGGGGACGTGAATTTCAAGCTGCAAGTACCAGTCAACTCGACCGTAGACCTCGAGACGAGACGAGGAAATATTACCGTCAATAATATTCGTGGAGGCTTGCTGCGTGCTCACGTGTCCTCTGAAGGCGATATCACCTTAAGCGGGATCAGTTCTACTCAGGTGTTGGCGCAAAATACGATTGGAAATATCTTTTTTGACGGAGAATTCGCTCGCGGCGGCACGTACCAATTCAGGTCTGGGCAGGGTGACATTACCATCCGAATACCATCCGATTCCGCTTTCCGCCTGGTGGCGGCGTCACCCACCAGGAAAATTGCCCTGGGCCAGTTCTGGAACGATGGTATCAAGACATTGGACGGCCGCAAGTATGAGGGAGATGTCGGTGATGGTCGGGCATCAGTTAGCGTCACCAATTTCCGCGGCAGTATTACCTTTATGAGACGGTAGGAGCAGTACTACAGAACCGATCGCCACCCGAGCCTGTAAAAACTCACTTAGCACCGCGGCTTTGCCGCTCTACCTTGCGGAATGCCTACGGCTTTCCGATCAGCGCTATGTTCACGTTCTGACACGGCTGAGCCCACTTCACAAACTCCACATGAAACCAGGCCGAAGCGTTAGAAAGCTGTTCGTTGTGCTCGTCTGTTCTGTGACGATGCTGAATTTTAGTGATTCGCGGCTTCGGGCACAGCAAAAGAAAAGTGAACCCACATCCGCAACCCCGTTTTTAACCCGAACCACCACCCGACACGAGACTCGGCACTTCTCTTATGGGGGTACGGTAACGGTGGTTGGCGCGCCTCAGGGTTCAGTAACCGTAGAGGGCTGGTCACGCGACGAGGTAGAGGTTACCGCGAATATCGAACTGCAGGCCCCAAGCGAGGAAGATCTTAATATTATTGCAGCGATAAACAAATTTGTTTTGGATGAAGACTTGAATCACTTGAGCGTGCTTACAACCGGGACGCAGGATAAGGTTTTGCTGAAACGAGTGGCTAAAGATTTTCCTAAGAGGTTGCTGGGTCTGCCCTGGAAAATTGACTACCGAATTAGAATTCCCGCCTTGACGGATCTGGAAATCAATGCAGGCCGAGGTGCAATTAAACTAAGTGGCGTGGAAGGAGCAATTCAGATCTCTGCAGCCGAGAGCGAAGCCAGCCTGACACTTTCCGGCGGAACTATTTCGGTAACCGTAGCCGCTGGAAAAGTGAGCGCAAAAGTTCCGGTACGAAGTTGGCGGGGCGGTGGTGGGACCGATATACGTGTTGCCGCAGGGGAGGTAACGCTGGAAATTCCCTCGGGCTTTAATGGAGACCTAGACGCGGAGATCCTGCGCTCTGGTCATATCGAGGACACTTCAGGCGCGCTTACAGCGCGAGAGCGGCCGGGTCTATCCCCGCAGAAAGTTAAAGCCCGCGCTGGTGCGGGTGGCGCCTTCTTCCAGTTGACCGTTGGGGTGGGCAATGTCTATATCAAGAAAGCAGCGGTGACGGAATAATTACTCCCACGTTTGCGACGTCGTTGTTGGACCATAGGAACATGCCCGCTCCGATTTTGACCCCTTGAGCATCCAACGCGGATGGATCCGTTGCAAACTTACACGCCCCTTCAGCGTCTCAGAAGAGAACTGTCTCCCTTGCCAGCTTGCAGGGTTAACGGTATTCTGTGCCGCTCTCCAAAAGTTTCCTGTGATTTGGATTAATCATGACAGTTAAATCAGACCGCTGGATTCGGCAAATGGCCGAAGAACACCAACTGATCTCACCATTCGAGCCGAAGTTGCTGAGACAACTCGACGGGCGCCGTATTATTTCTGCCGGTGCTTCAAGTTATGGATATGATATGCGGCTTGCGGATGATGGCTTTCGAGTGTTTTCACCAATACATGGGCGCGAAATCGACCCCAAAGCTTTCGATGAAGAATCGTTGGTTGAACCGCCGTTGCGCGTTGCCGAAGACGGCTCTCGTTATTATCTGCTCGCACCACATTCGTATGCCCTGGGGGTAACCATGGAGACATTCCGGATGCCCCGCAATGTCACCGGAATTGCCATGGGGAAATCGACTTACGCACGTGCGGGGCTGCTGGTGAACACGACGCCACTCGAAGCCGGTTGGGTCGGACGCCTCGTAGTAGAACTAGCTAATCTTGCCGATTTGCCTTTGCGCATCTACGTTAATGAAGGTATCGGTCAAGTCGTGTTTTTGCAATCTGATCAGGACTGCGACGTCTCTTACCAGGATCGTGGCGGTAAATACCAGGGACAAACGGGATTGACTTATTCACGTCTATAGCGAGTCAGTAGGAGCCATGTTTATCAGATCCGGTTTACTTATACTGGCTTGTTGCTGTTCGCAGTTTCGACCCTTGGTCAATCGGGACGTCTCACTGGTGAATAATCCAATCTTCCAAAATTGCTACAGAAAATTGTGACAATCTTGTTAATTGTAAGAATCAGGTGCTAATCATCATATCTGTGACGATTATTGAGACTGAGGTCACAACACGCTCAACGTAGTACTGGAAATTAAGTTCTGACTGGCCAGCTCCGCTCTCCTCCTAATGTCCAGCTTGCAAGAACTTCTTACTTGAAATGTCCAGCTTGCAAGAACTTCTTACTTGAAATGTGCAGGGAGCGCAGCAGCTAGCTGAGCCAAGGTCAGAAGGCTTTTGGAGGAATGAAATGAGACACAGAAGCAGATATATACTGATTAGCAGTCTGGTCATCCTGACGTACATTGGCCTGACCGTAGCGGGGGCAGCCCCCCAGCGTCCCTACCGGATAACTGAAAGCAGCATGCGCAGTCTGATTCAGAGTATTGAAGCGCATACTGAAAGCCTCGGACGAAGTTTGCGTACTGCCGGGAATGCGAACCGACGCAATAGCTCTTCCGAGGATGAGATTAACGGCTTGTTTGAAAACCTCCGGTCGGCTATCGACCAGCTGAATACCCGTTTCCAAGATCACCAATCAAGTTCGGCCGACGCGCGTACGGTCCTCGATAGCGCTTCACGCTTCAACACTTTTCTCACTGCCCACCGCGCAAATGCCAGAGTGGACGAGGATTGGCGATTACTTCAGGCAGACCTGGACGAACTTGCTCGTGCCTACTACATCAATGATTGGCGGTGGGATACCGATCGATCAGTTAGCCGCGGAAGCGGTAGATGGGGGGACGCTCTACTCACTGGGACTTATCGCCTCAGCTCTTCGTTGGGCGATGACCCTCGCCGGGCAGCAGAGGATGCGACGCGCTCCCTTCCTCAGTCTGAGCGACAACGAGTTTATGACGCATTGATCAGGCGCCTGGAACCACCGGATATGCTGGCAATCGACCGTCATGGTAGTTCGGTCACTATCGCCTCTTCTAAAGCGCCACAGATCGACTTCGTCGCCGACGGTAGTGAACATATCGAGACCACGCCCAGCGGCCGCTCTGCGCGAGTGCGAGCAACTCTCTCCGGTGGTCAACTAACTATAGAAAGAACTGGGGAAAGGGCCCAGGACTTTAGCGTTACGTTTGAACCAACAGCTAACGGCAGACAACTGCTGGTAACCAGGCGTATCGATTCGGATCAATTGAACCAACCTCTTTCGATCCGGAGCTATTATGAAAAGACCTCAGATGTCGCTCAATTGAATCTCTATAAGGGGACCGGCGACTACGGCAATGTCGGCGCTGGGAGTCGGGACTTTGTCGTTCCCGATGGCACCGAGGTCGTGGCAGTTCTTGACACCAACATCTCTACCAGAACTGCGCGGAACAACGACCGTTTCACTATGACTGTGCGCTCACCTGAGCAATATAGTGGCGCAACTATTGAAGGTTACGTTACAAACGTCAGTCGCAGTGGACGCATCAGTGGCCGGTCAGAAATGACCTTGAACTTTGAAAACATTCGCCTCCGCAACGGCGAAACTCACCGATTTGCCGGCTTCCTCGAGACTGTCACCGGGGGTGAAGGAGTGCGTGTTGACAATGAAGGTGTTGTTCGCGAAGAGGAGAGCCAAACAAATCGGACGGTTAAGCGGGCAGGTATAGGAACGGCCGTTGGGGCAATTATCGGCGCCATTGCTGGAGGGGGCAAAGGGGCTGCGATTGGAGCAATAGTTGGCGCGGGAGCGGGTGCCGGTTCTGTCTACGTTCAGGATAAAGGCGATCTTGAGCTTACGAACGGCACTGAAATGAGAATCCGCGCGACTGGACCGAGGTGAAGGAGGCAGGAGCAGGAGGCAGGAGCAGGAGACAGGGGAATCAGGAGTCCGTAGCGATACGGAGAGAACCGCAACGTGCACCTGCCTCCTGCTCCTGACTTCTGACTCCTGAGTGCTCCCTCAGTTGAGCACTACTTGCACTGGCTGTTGAAGTTTTTCAACCTGAAGCACCAACCCCTTCGATCCGGTAACTGGATCCTTGTTTGGCGTTTGGAAAAAAAGAAATCCCTGGCGGCGCTCCGAGGCTGCCAGCGGTGTTTTCAGGTCGAGGCCATAAGCACGAAACTCTGCTTCGAATTGCTTGCGAGAACGCGGATTGTACGCGTAGATATTGTTTGCCTTCATTATACGAGATATCGTCTGCTTAAGTGACAACAGCTTCCAGTCGCGGCCCTCGCTATCATGCACACTAAACCGTGCCTTTTTTAACTCAAGCGCAATTTGGTTCGTATTGAGAATTTCCAGACGAACAGGGGCTATTCCGCTCAAAGGCAGGTTGGCCTCAAAGAGTTCCTGACTCTCCTCGTCTGTGAGGGGCGGAGCCACGTTCAGTGTAAGTCCTTCAGCCGTCGCGGTCTTCACGTTATTTCCCAACGGTGGCAGTTCGACAACAGGTTTCACTCTGAACAATGGACCTGCGCAACCAACAGTGAGAATTGCATTCAGCAGCACCACTGCAGAGATTAGCAGCTGTCTGGCCCGCGTAGGTTCCGGGTTGGTACTACGGCTCATTGGCGCAATCTCTCACGCTGTTCTAGCTACTGTCAATGCGGCAATGAGTTACCTCAGGAGTCAGGAGCCAGAAGTCAGGAGCCAGGAGTCAGGAGTCAGGAGCCAGAAGTCAGGAGCCAGAAGTCAGGAGCCAGAAGCGGAAGTTAGAAGTCAGCATTCAAGAGGGCCGGGTAGCGTCAAGATCCTGACTCCTGACTCCTGACTTCTGGTTTCTGACATTGACCCGGCGCTACCGCGCTCGGTTCTGTAGTTAGTGCTCACTTTTAAAGAACTTCAAATGAATGACTTAAAAGTTTGTCGGATCAGGCTGTGCTACTATTGCTTAAATATGATCAGAGCGTTTCGGGATATTTATCCCCGAGTCCATCCCACAGCTTTTATTGAGCAAAGTGCGCAGGTCATCGGCGATGTGCATGTGGGGCAGGAGTCGTCAATCTGGTTTAATGCGGTGATCCGGGGTGATATCCACTACATTCGTATCGGGGACCGCAGTAACATTCAGGATAACTCAGTGGTCCACGTGCGAAATGGCTCCCATCCAACAATAATTGAGGACGAGGTTACGGTGGGTCACGGCGTGACGCTGCACGGTTGTTATATAGAACGAGGCTCGCTGGTCGGAATCGGTTCAATCGTGTTGGACGACGTGCGGGTTGGTGCATATTCGATTGTCGCGGCAGGTGCAGTCGTTTCGCCCGGGACGATCATTCCTGCACGTTCTCTAGTCATGGGCCTTCCGGCTAAAGTGAGACGGGCACTTACAGATGAAGAAGTGGCCGGGCTGGAGGTGTTCTGGAAGAATTATATTGAATTCACGCGCGAGTATCGTCGCGAAAATGCTTGAGCAGTGCCTGAACGCATATCATTTCCCCGAGGAGGAGTAGAGTGGGAGATTACGCCAGAATCTTTTCAGGGCTGTTTCTTATCGTATCTTTACTTCCGAACGCCGTCAGTCAGTCTTGGGATAAAGTTCCATCATATTTCGAATGGAGACAGGTCCGGTTCGAACCGTAGACTAAATGAGTTTGTGATTTATGCCGGGTTCTCGATTTTTAGATAGACAGAGAGTTTCATTTCAATAGAAAGCGAGGGATTTAACGAGCTCAGTGGCGACTGCAAAGACACAACCCGCGCGCGGAATGCGTGACTTCCTTCCCCCCGACGTACGCCGCCGGGAGTACGTGGTGGGAGTGATTAAGCAGGTCTACGAGCACTACGGTTTTGAGCCGCTCGAAACGCCGGCAATAGAGAACATAGAAACACTCCTGGGAAAATACGGAGAAGAGGGCAACCAACTGATCTTCAAAATACTGAAGCGCGGCGTGCATGAATCAACTGGTGAGGCCGACCTGGCATTACGCTATGACTTGACTGTGCCACTTGCTCGTGTCGTAGCGGAATACCGCGACAAACTGCCTAAGTTTTTCAAGCGATACCAAATTCAACCGGTGTGGCGTGCTGATCGCCCCGCACGAGGGAGATTCCGTGAGTTCTATCAGTGTGACGTTGACGTTTTAGGCTCCCGCTCAATGCTTGTTGAGGCGGAATTGTGTGGGGCAGCAAGCGAAGCCCTCACCCGATTGGGAATCGACGATTTCATCATCAGGCTAAACCATCGTCAGGCTTTAAGGGGCGTGTTAGAGGCCGCCGGAGTTTCTCTGGCAAAGCATGAGACTGCGCTAATAGCTCTGGATAAACTTGACAAGATTGGCCGCGACGGTGTTTGCAAAGAACTGAGCGATCGAGGAATCAGTGATGAATCGGGGGAAGATTTGCTTGATTTTTTCGGCGAGCTGAATTCCCTGGAGCGGCCAGCCGAAATTGTGACAAGGGGTGAATCTGATACAAACGAGGCCCTTAATGCGGCCATACTGGGCCGGATGGTTGAGTTTGTCAATGACAATGACTGTGGTGTGAAAGGCATAGAGGAACTTAGGTTAATCGTGAAATTTAGCGCGGCTGCGGGTTTTGCAAACAGAATCAAGGTAGATCCGAGCCTGGTCCGCGGACTCTCTTACTATACGGGAGCGATTATGGAGATTAGCGTTAAAGATCTTGCTGGTAGCCTGGGCGGCGGGGGCCGTTACGACAATCTCGTTGGTATGTTTCTGGACCAGGATGTTCCCGCCTGCGGGTTCTCATTGGGTATGGAACGGATTATCGTCATGATGTCAGAGCGGGAGTTGTTTCCAGCCGCGACTGTATCCGCGCCGGCAGATTTGATGGTGAGTATTTGGGATGAAGACTCGGCAGCAGACTCGATCTCGCTCGCTAGGGACTTGCGCAAAGCTGGTTTTCGGGTGGATCTTTATCCGGATGTCGATAAGCTTGGAAAGCAGCTCAAGTACGCATCATCGCGGGGAATACCTTTTGTCGCGATTCTTGGTGATGATGAGCGCTTAGCAGGCAAAGTCTCGCTAAAGGATTTGCTCTCGGGCGACCAGAGAACCTTAACTCGTGAGGCCATTGCGCAGGAATTGCACAGAGCCATCGCCGCACGTCAAGCAGAATGTCTTAAAGATCGGTAATTGCAAGCAAACAGCGTTGCTATACTGATAAAACACATGGCCGGCAACATGGTTTCGCGGTGGACAGATTTCTTAACCAGCGACGGTGAGAAACCTGACAGAAATCGCGATTTGGAGTTTGTTATCGAGCCAGAGAACAGCGGTCAATCGGCAAATGACCCATTATGCCTATCACGTTGGTCAGATTGTGTTCCTGGCTAAACACTTTCGGACGGACCAGTGGAAGTCGTTGAGCATACCAAGAAACAGGTCGGCTGAATTTAATCGGTATCTGAAAAAACTGAGAAGGAGGGGCACCGATTTGACGCGGCTGCGAGTTTTGGCAGCCGATCAAACGGCTGAAACTGTGAGTATTGGAATTGTCGAACTTAATCATGTGAACGTCACAGTGCCGGAGTCGATGGAAGACGCGTCCAGGAATTTTTACGGCAGTGTACTTGGCTTGCAAGAAGTTCCCAAGCCGGACGAATCGCGCGGTCGAGGCGGCGCATGGTATCAATTAGGGAATGTGCAACTGCATTTGTCGATCGAGCAAGTTGCCGGAGATAACCAGGCGAGTAAGCGACACGTGTGTTATGTAGTACGGGATTTGAGTTTGGCTGAGGAGCGATTTCGAGAAGCTGGAGTTGAGATTATTCCCGACGAACAGCCGGTAACCGGGTGGCGACGTTTTTATGTTCGCGATCCAGGAGGAAACCGAATTGAGATTGCTCAGCGGAGCGAAGGATAGATCGAAAGGATAGACCGAAGGATAGATCTACGTCTGCTCAGATTTATTACAGATCCGAGATCTGAGATCTGAGATCTGAGATCTGAGATCTGAGATCTGAGATCTGAGATCGAACACCCATGTTGGACAACCTTGGAAATCTCCGGCGCACTCATTCCTGTGGCGCATTGCGCAATAGTGACGTGGGCACAACTGTGACTTTGATGGGTTGGGTAGCCCGCCGCAGGGACTTCGGCGAGCTGACATTTGTTGACCTTCGCGACCGCGAGGGAATAACTCAAGTTGTTTTCAACGCTGATAACGCAGCGGAGGCTCATGGCCGGGCCAAGGAGCTAAGAGGTGAATATGTAATTGCCGTGATTGGCAAAGTCACGCTGCGCGAGGCGAGCCAGCGTAATGCGAAAATTATTACCGGTGACGTGGAGGTCCACGCGCAGGAGCTTTACATACTCAACGATGCTCGCACGCTTCCTTTTCAACTTGAGACGCTCACATCAGACGCTCTTGCCAGTGAAGACCTGCGGTTGAAATATCGGTACCTTGATTTGCGTCGCCCACAGCTGCAAGCAAACCTGAAATTGCGACATCGGCTGCTCGCGGAAATTCGGAACTACATGGGTGAGCAGGGCTTCACCGAAATCGAAACCCCAATTCTGATCAAATCAACGCCCGAAGGTGCCCGAGACTATATCGTTCCGTCGCGGGTTCAACCCGGCAAGTTTTTTGCCTTGCCGCAATCGCCCCAGCTGTTTAAGCAGTTGTGCATGATTGCCGGCCTGGAAAAGTATTTTCAGATTGCTCGCTGTTTTCGGGATGAAGATCTCCGTGCGGATCGTCAGCCTGAGTTTACGCAACTTGACATAGAAATGAGCTTTCCTTCACTCGATCAAATCTATTCGCTGACCGAAGGTATTTTTGCCCGTGTTTTCAAGTTAATAGGAGCGGATCTACCGCTGCCGTTTCCACGTTTCACGTTTGCCGAAGCAATGCGTCGCTGGGGCTCTGATAAACCGGACTTGAGAATCCCGGAGATGGAGCTGCAGAACCTGGCACCGGAAGTAGAAGGGACCTCTTTTGCACCGTTCGCCAGCGCTCTTTCTTCAGGCGGCCAGGTTAAAGGAATCGTCGTTACCGGAGGCGCCCATGTATCGAGAAAAATGCTCGACGAATTGCAGGAGTTTGCTAAGCGTTATGGTGCGGGGGCTCTTGCCTGGATAAAGCTTGGCGATGAACTGTCATCATCACTCCTTAAGAGCCTTGGCGAGGATGTGGTCCGTCGCCTGGCGCAAGCGGCAGGTGCTAAGAGCGGCGATGCGGTCCTGATTGTGGCCGGCAAAGCTAAGACCGTAGCTGCCAGTCTTGGTGCATTGCGCAACGAGGTTGCCAGGCGTGAACGGTTGATTCCAGAAAGCTTATTTGCTCCGCTTTGGGTAACGGAATTTCCAATGTTCGAATATCACGAGGAGGATGGTCGCTATTATGCGATGCATCACCCCTTCACCTCGCCGCTCGATGAGGACTTGCCACTTCTTGAACGGGCAGTCGAGGGTGGTGAAACACAGTTGCTTGGGGAGCTGCGGACGAAGGCATATGACCCGGTGATTAATGGAGTTGAATTGGCGAGCGGCTCAATTCGTATTCATCGTCGAGATGTTCAACGTCTTGTCTTTAAAGCTCTGGGCATGACGACCGAAGAAGCAAGATCACGTTTCGGCTTTTTTCTGGATGCACTGGAATACGGCACGCCGCCTCACGGTGGGATCGCGCCCGGTATCGATAGATTGATGATGTTGCTTGCTGGTACAGACAATATGCGTGACGTGATCGCCTTTCCTAAAACAGCGTCAGCAACTGACCTCATGATTGATGCACCAGGCGAAGTAGATGCGAAGCAGTTGGAAGAACTAAAGTTAAAAATTGTTAGAGGATAAGCGTGCCTGCCCGCTTTCTGCAGGAACTGTATATGCTCACTTTCATTGACAGGGCCTGCCTTGAATGATCTCGCTTGATCAGAATCAAGTTCAACGGATCTTCGCACATGCTCGCGAGACGGACCCGGCCGAATGCTGCGGGTTGTTGGGAGGGGCCGAGGCTGGACGGGTCACGAGTGTTTATCGGCTGCGCAACATAGCGGAAAATCAGCAGATTGCCTACGAAGCAGCGCCAGAGGATCTCTTTTGCGCCCAGCGTCAGATACGCGAGCGGGGCGAGCAACTCTTGGCGATATATCATTCCCACCCGCGCTCCAGCGAACCCGAACCCTCAGATACCGATGTGCGCCTTGCCTATTATCCTTCAGCTACTTACTTAATTGTTGGTCTCGGTGGTTCAGTACCCATAATGCGGGCCTTTTTAATCTCTGAACGTGAGCAGAGTTGGGAGGAGGTTGAGTATGAGATTGCGGACGAGTAAGATTGAAACAGGTAGTGCTTTAATATCGTAGAAACTTCTGTAATGAGTACGAAGAAGACCAAATACGACACAAATCCGCTTGATCCTGACGTGGCAAAGCGTACGGAAGAGAGCTGGGGCGAAGAAGACAGCGATTCCACTACCCAGGAGGTCAAAGGAGCGACGCGCGAGATAAGACCGGACCGTAGTGAGGGAAACGCCCGAAATAACTTGTATTCGGAAGCACCAACGCGGCGTTATGACAACCCGCCTATCGACGCACCCTATCCGTCGGTCTTTGTGCCTCCCACTTATGCACCACCTACAGTTTATCAAGCCCCCGCCAATCCCTATCGCCCAGCACCGAACCAAAGACCGAGTGAGCGTCCCGTTGCTGGTATAGGAGTTCCGGAAAAATGGGCTCTTATGCTGGCCTATGCTCCCTATATTGGAACCGTGGTCTGTTTGTTAGAATTGTTTTTGGTACCAAGAAGAGAAGTCAAGGTTCGTTTTCACGCTTCTCAGGCATTTGCGCTACATCTCGCCTTTATTGTGATTCAGGCCCTCTTCGGTGTAATCGGGATGATAACGAATAGTAGCTTTGGCGGCGCTCTATTCAAACTTGCAAGCTTTGTGTTTTTAGTTATCTCAATGATTCGTGTATGGAAGGGTGAATCGCACTATATAGCTCCCCTTGCGGAACCAGCGCAGTGGTTTAATGAAAAGATTGAGCTGCGAAAATAGCCTGAAGTTGTGTCAAAAACGGCGGTGGCGGTCAAAGTGGACTGAAGATTCTGCTAAGATAGCAAACGTTCATAATTAACGGATCATCAAAGCGAGCGATTTAAGTGCGTTTCTCCCGCGCGAAATCCAAGTAAACACATGTTCGAGGGAGACGCCTACATTCAGCGGGCAGCCTCGAACGATGGGGCCCGCTTTTTTGTTGTCACATCGGCGAAAGGGTTCGAACGGAGGGAAAATGAGTAACAGCACATTTCGGAAAATGCAACATCCAGTCGCCTGGCTCGCGGTGCTAATGGTTTTTACTACGCCGCTAACGGCAGTTGCTCAGACGAAGATTAGCTATCACGGTAATAGGTATAGTGTGCAGGACGACATTAAACTTGGTCGTCAGGCCGCCGCGGAAGCCGAAGCTCAGTTACCCATTCTCCGTGATGCCGAAGTCACTGATTACGTGGCGAGGGTTGGCAGACGGCTTGTCGCTTCAATTCCTTCGGAATTTCAGCACCCGGAGTTTCAATACAATTTTAAGGTCATCAACGCGGCCGATATCAACGCTTTTGCACTCCCAGGCGGCCCTATGTATGTAAATCGCGGGATGATTGAAGCGGCCCGCACTGAAGGCGAAATGGCAGGCGTGATGGCGCACGAACTGAGTCACGTTGCCCTTCGACACGGCACGGCTCAAGCGACCAAGGCGCAGAAATATTCGGTGTTAGCCGGTGTTTTGGGAATTGGAGGTGCAATTCTGGGTGGACCCGCGGGGGCGGCCATTGGGCAGAGTGGAAATCTTGTGGGGGTGTATTTTCTGAAGTTCAGCCGTGAATATGAAACCGAAGCGGACCTTTTGGGGGCGCAGACAATGGCCAGAGCTGGCTACGACCCACGAGATCTGGCCAACATGTTCAAGACCATTGAACGGTCGAGCGGCAGTGGGGGAGGAGGATTTCTGAGCGATCACCCCAGCCCTTCAGATCGATACGCCAGGATCAATCGCGAAGCACAATATCTGCGAGTTGAGAATCCGATTCGGGACTCGGGCGAATTGGAGAGTATACAGGCCAAGTTGCGCGGTAATCCGCGGGCAGCAACCACTGCGCAGATAATGCAGGGCCAGCAGCGTTACCCCACAGAGAACAACACTCGTTATCCAGAGAATCCTCCCCAGGGACGAGTTGAAGTTCCGTCATCTCGTTATCGCAATTACAGCGAGTTTGGTTTTCTTCGCGTGAACATTCCTTACAACTGGCAAGAGGTCGCGGAGAGCAACAGTTCGGTCTGGTTTTCACCGCAAGGTGCTTACGGTCAATATCAGGGTCAGTCAGTATTCACACACGGCGTGAATTTCGGAGTGGCGCGTAGCCAAAGTAGAGACCTGGAGCGGGCAACGCAAGAAGTGGTCAACGGGCTAGCTCAGGGCAGCCGAAACTTGCGTCAGAGTAGGGGATATGCGCGAACCACGATCTCCGGCCGCAACGGCTTGATCACCAGTCTCACTAATGTCAACGAAGCGACAGGTCGTTCCGAGACTGTCACTCTGGTTACTACCCAGCTGCGCAGCGGGGATCTGTTGTACGTAATAACGGTTGCTCCACAAAACGAAGCAAACGATTTTGGCTACGCATTCAATAATATTGTGCGTTCGATTCGTTTGAATGAATGAAGATGGCCTTGGGTCTTTGGCCTTTGAGCCTTGTACTTAGAACTTAGTACTTTGAACTTTTTGTCTCAAAGCACAAAGCTCAAAAGTTCAAAGGCCCAAGACCAAAGGCCCAAGACCATTTAGAATCGCTTCGCCTCCTGCCACAATTCCTCCAATTTTTCGAGGGGCGTGTTGTCTAGCGCTTGACCACGTTCCTGCAGACTGTTTTCGATGTAAGCGAAACGTTTGCGAAACTTCCGATTGGTTAATTTCAAAGCTGCTTCCGGTTCAACCTGAAGGTGACGGGAGATATTTGTAACCGCAAAAAGAAGATCGCCGATTTCCTCGCGCACCTGAGCGTGGTCCGTTTCGGCCTTTGACTGGGCATGAACCTCGATCGCCACACGTAATTCTTCAATCTCCTCCTGGACTTTTGCAAAAATATCTTCAAGCCACTGCCAGTCGAAACCCACTCGGGCGGCTTTGGCTGAAAGTTGATGCGCTTCCATCAGAGCCGGCGCCTTTTTCGAAACCCCCTCGAGGAGAGAATGCTCTACGGTAGTGCCTTTCGTTCTTTTCTCTTCAGCCTTTATGGCCTCCCAGTTTCGTAATACCTCAGTAGCATTTTTGGCCGAAGCGTCTCCGAACACATGCGGATGTCTTCTTACCATTTTCGCATGTATTGAATCAGTGACGTCGTCGATTGTGAACTCACCACGCTCCTTCGCTACCTGAGCGTAAAAAACGATCTGAAACAACAGATCACCGAGTTCATCACGTAATTCTTCGGGACGGCCTTCGCTTGCCTCTTCGACTGCTTCAAATGCTTCGTAGGCCTCTTCCAAGAGCATTGGCGCGAGCGTCGCATAGTTTTGCTCCCTGTCCCAGGGACAACCGGTAGGCGAGCGCAGGCGGTTCATCAAAACAATCAGATCGGTAAATGTAGCTGGCATAACGTTAGTCTAAGGTTGATTTTGTGGCAGTCCAAACGGGTCCCACCTGAATTTCGGTCGTGACTGGTTTCAACTCTCTGCGACGGCTCAGCGATCTCTGCTTCTCGGCGCTCATCTTTTTATAGGTATACAGCGTCAATCGAGCAAATGATCTTCACTCCGTAGGAGATAAAGACCGCAGGGGAGAGTGCGCTTTCAGCCCAAATCTCGCTCGAAAAACAAGAGCTTACGAAATTGCACTCAGAGATCGCTGAGCCCGCGCAGAGAAAAACTCAAATTAGGCCTCTTCCCAGAATGAATTTAGGCTTTCTTGCGACCCGTGCGAGGGGAATGCTACCATTCCTGGTTATACTTAATCTTAAAAACAGCCAGCGGTCTGACAAATTTTTCAGACTGGATTTCGGAGCACGCAATGAGCGAAGAACACGGGAACTTTAAGGTAACTGATCGACGCCTCTTTAATCCCGATGGCAGTCCTCGGGATCTGCTGCCCGAGGAAAAGACAGAGCAAGCTCCAACCATTCTTGCTGAAACTCCAAGTGGCAAAGTACCCGAGCCTCAGACAGGCAAATCAGAGAGCCGGAAGAATGCTCCCTCAGCTTTCGAGGATGAGCGCGGTCCGGATGCAGATTTGGCAGACGCTGATGATCCGGCCAGCTTTGTTAACTTTGTAATGTCAATCGCCTCAAATGCTGCTTCGTCCCTGGGGATGATTGAGCATCCGGTAACAAACCAGCGCGAGGTGGATCTTCAGCTGGGAAAACATTGGATCGATGTTCTGGGAATGCTGCAGCAAAAGACCCGTGGCAATCTGGTCTCGCAGGAGCAACAGATACTCGAGGGTCTGCTCGCTGATCTACGCATGCAGTATGTATCTCTTTCCAATTCTTCCTCGGCAAAGGGTGCTCACACCTTTACCGGTCGTGACATTACTGGCGGACGTTAAACAGCACACAAATTCACGGGTGGTGGATGGCAAATTGTGAATAGTAAACCGTGTTCTGAATGGTATGTGAGCCGTAAACTTTGGCGGTGAAACACAACGCAGGCCTACGAATAAGATCACAACATCGTTCGCATCTCCACGATTTACCGATCGCGATTCACGGAAAATGAAACTGACTTTTCTTGGTACCGGAACTTCCACAGGAGTGCCGTCAATCGGCTGCGAGTGCGAGACGTGCACCTCGCATGACGAGCGTGACAAACGATTGCGCGTTTCAGTTCTCATTGAGCACGATGGTTCCAGCGTGCTAGTTGACACCTCCGCTGACTTTCGACAGCAGGCCTTGCGCTACAGATTAAAGCGACTCGATGCTGTATTAATAACTCATTGCCACGCCGATCATATCTTTGGTCTCGACGATATTCGACCACTAAATTTTCGCTATGGAGCTCTTGGTGTATACGCAAACGAAGCAGCCTGGCCCGATATTCGTCGAATCTTTAAGTACATCTTTCAGCCGTCCCATTTTGGCGGCGGACTGCCGCAAGTGATTCCGCATACGGTCTCGCCGGGAGCGGCTTTCTGTTTATCGCCGGGGTTGCAAATTACACCATTACAGGTAATTCATGGCAGATTGCCGGTGATGGCGTACCGCTTCAACAATTTTGCGTACGCAACAGATCTTAGCGAAATTCCTGATGAGACCCAGAAGCTGATGCGCAACCTCGATGTCCTGGTGCTGGATTGTCTGCGCTTTGTGCAACACCCGACTCATCTATGGGTGGACCGAGCGCTCGAGTATGTTAGTGAGCTTAAGCCGCGCCGAACTTTTTTCACGCATATTGCTCATGACGTAAAACACGCACGCGACTCGGCCCGCTTGCCTGAAGGTGTGGAGTTTGCCTATGACGGTTTAGTAGTAACGGATTGAGCGAAGAACTGGCTCAGTGTTTGGGAATGTGATCTGTAAAACTAAAACTGCAAATTACAAACCAGAAGCTGGGAAAAACAAAAACGAAATGCGCCTTTTTCACGGAACCGAGAACGCGGATATTCAGCGGCCAACGGTGCTTACACTGGGGGTGTTTGATGGTCTGCATCTTGGCCATCAACTCATCATGCGGACCGTTGTCGAACGTGCCAGAGCAGTCGGTGCGGTCCCGACAGTGATCACGTTCGATCCTCATCCCCGCAGTGTGCTTCATCCTGAATCGTCACCCCCACTGTTGCAGACACTGGACCAAAAAGTTGAAGCCCTGGGTGTATTAGGAATCGAGCAGACCATTGTTATTCGCTTTACCAGACAATTTTCGTTGCGGTCGGCCGAGGACTTTCTACGAGCGGTAGTAAAGGAGCGCTTACACGCGCGGGAGGTGTACCTGGGGCGCGGTTTTGCCTTTGGTCACAATCGTGAGGGCAATATCCAGTTATTACAACGTGTTGGCAACGAGTTGGGCTTTATCGCTGGCGAGGTGCCGGAAGTGCGCTTACGAGGACGGCGGGTAAGTTCAAGCGCGATTCGTAATTTGCTGGCGACAGGAAAAGTAAACCTCGCTCGGCGAATGCTCGGTCGGCCTTACGGCGTTGAGGGATTAGTGATACGGGGAAAAGAACGAGGTCACACACTCGGCTTTCCCACAGCCAACCTGCACCCTGAGAACCGCGTCATACCGAAGAACGGGGTTTACGTTACCGGAACGTTAATTGAAGGCCAATGGCGGCGCAGTGTTACCAATGTCGGCACGCGACCCACGTTTGAAAGCGAGGCGGAACCTTCAGTAGAGACTTTCGTAATCAATTGGGAGGGTGACCTTTACGGTGATGTTATCAGGGTTCGTTTCCTGCATCGTCTGCGCGACGAACGAAAGTTCGATTCTCTGGCAGTCCTGCGCGCCCAGATTACCAGCGATGTACGCCGCGCAGAGAGTTTCTTTGAACATGCTGGTGTCCGAAATATGTTATCCATTCTTTAACAGATTATAAGCGAATTTCTTTGAGGCGGACGCGAGTTCGAAGTATTGTAGTAAAGCGGCGGGCGCTGCCCGCCCTCTTAGTGTTAAGCCATTTTTATGAGTCACAAGCAAAGTCTGATGCCTTCATCCGCCAGGTCCCGAGAAATGGAGCGTACTGGCAACGGACCACACCTCGTTTCTCTGGCCTCGCCAGCTAAACTACCAGGCAGTTTGCCCTCGGCCAAATCGACGGACGTCACTGAGCCAACGCCCTTAGACGACGAGATGGTCGCTGAGATTCTAAGGGGACGAGGTCTGCGAGGATGGTTGCGGGTTGTAAGAGTAAGTCGGGTGCTGGGTCTGTTATCTCTCTATCTGTTTCTTGATAGCTATGACATTCGGGCCGATTTCAATCGCCGTGCCTCATTGCGGCGAAAAGAGGAGGCGCGCACCGAGGGACGTTTGGCCCTTTTCAAGCAATCAGGATTCAAGGTTCTCTGGCAAATTTTGGACAAGCTAATCCGTGCGTGGCGATTTCTTATATTTCGGGGCACTGAAGGCTCAAGCGGCAAAGAGATACGCCTGGTGAAGCAGGCGATTTGGTTACGCGAGAGTTTAATTCGACTTGGCCCAACCTTCATTAAGATAGGACAGGCCCTGGGAACTCGCGGCGATCTCCTGCCGCTCCCCTACATTCAGGAACTGGCGACTCTCCAGGATCAGGTTCCCGCTTTTCCCACAGCCGAAGCCTTTGCACGCATCGAAACGGAACTCGCTCGCAGTCTACACGAAGCTTATACAGAGATTGACTCTGAGCCGATTGCGGCTGCTTCGTTAGGCCAGGTCTACCATGCGCGCCTGCATAGTGGCGAAGAGGTGGCGGTCAAGGTTCAACGACCCAATCTCAAGGAAATTCTCAGCTTTGATATAGCGATTCTTTACCGTCTGGTTAAGCTAACCAATCGTTTGTTCCCTAAAGCGAATGAGAATGCCGACTGGGAAGGGATGCTGCGAGAGTTTCACCATACAGTATTTGAGGAAACTGACTATGCTCAGGAAGGGCGTAACGCGGACCGCTTTCGCCACAATTTCCGAGACTGGCGAGCGATTCGCGTGCCCAAAATCTTCTGGAGCCACACGACTCCAAGAGTGCTCACAATGGAATTGATCCGCGGTACAAAAGTCGTGGATCTCGAACTCCTTCGAGCGCGGCGAATCTCACCCGTAAAAGTAAATAGACTGCTGGTGCGCGCTTACTTGAAACAGCTGTTGGAAGACGGCTTCTTTCATGCTGATCCACATCCGGGAAATCTGCTGGTAATGGACAGTGGTCATCTCGCTTTCTTTGACTTCGGCATGGTCGGGCGAATCACCCCGAAGTTGCAGTCGCAGATGATCGATGCGTTTTTTCATGTTGTCGGCCGCGACGTTCACGGACTCGGCCAGGACATTCTGAATCTGAATTTCTTGAAGCCGGGAGTAAACCCTGAAACTATCCGACCCGTAGTCGAGGGATTGTTTAAGCACTACCTGAATCTGAAACTCGGGGAAGTCAATTTCAAAGAGCTGACCTATGATCTCGCAGAAGTGATGTACGAATATCCTTTTCGCCTTCCCGCAAATTTCACTTACATAATGCGAGCGTTGATGACCCTTGAAGGCATCGGCATCGTTACTGATCCCGGTTTCAGTTTCTTTGCAACGGCGAAGCCCTTCGCGCGGGAGTTTATGTTGCGACGAGAGGGACGCTATTTTCGCAAGCTGATCCTCGATAGGCTTACGGGCCGAGAAAATGGGAATGGGCGAATTGAATGGGCCAAGGTATGGAAACTTACCAAAATGGCCGCCCAGATGTATCTCGAGCGATAGAGTGTGTGTGAACGTGATGAGCAACAGGTCAGTAGCACTACGCGGTAGAGATTGTGTGAAAACAGTTAAAGATGCCACCGGCTTGTCCGGTGGAGTCTCACGATGGTGGCTACGGAAAAGATCTGAAGAAGTTTCTTTGGATGCCACGGGCTTGGCCCGTGGAGGTTCACGTTTGCTGCTAACTGCTACCGCGTAGTGGTACTGACCTGTTGCCCAATTCACCCAGATGAAGAGTTTGCGGATTCGATGGCGATGGGGGATCGGCGCCGCCATGGGAATGTTACTGCTCGCAGTTTTTCCGCAAGTCTCTTTCCGGATCGAACGTGGCCGCGACTGGCACGGCGCCAACGCTACCATGCATCCGGACGAAGTCGCCTATTCTGCCTATGTCGCCTCACTAATTCGAGGTCAACCACGTCGCAATGATCCGTATGCAGGCAGAGCCGACACTCCCGGCGAACCACAGTCTGAGTCACTCTTTTCCATCCAGTTTCTGCCGTCCTACTTAGTAGCTCTGCCAGCCCGCCACTTAGGTTTGACGGCAGCCACTGTCTTCATAATCTTTCCAGTTCTTTGCGCGTTTGCTTCATCGTTGTCGCTATTCTGGTTAATGATGTGGCTCACGCACGACGAACGACTGGCAGCCGCTTCAGTCTGGATTGTTCTGGGGTTTGGGACTTTGATTGCGGGGCAGGGCATATTACGTTACGTCCCGAATTTGCCTTACCTGGTTCCGCTTTGGTTATCCAATCTGGTCCTGCCGGCGTCTGTCTATCATCTGCCCTTCCTTCGATTTTATCAGCCGGCTGTCGCCTTCCCCCTGCTCTTTGCACTCTGCGTCTTCATTTGGCTTGCTTTAGTAAACGAAAATCAAAGCCGATCAGTTATTTTTGCTTTGGCCGCCGGACTTACTTTTAGTTTCCTCGTCTTTTCCTATTTTTTCCTTTGGACCGCGGCTGCGGCATGGCTAGCGTGTACGTGTCTAGTGTGGCTAATTGCCAGACCTGAAGACCGAAAACGCACGTTGATCGTTTTTGGTCTGGTCTGTGCTCTGGCCCTTGTAGCCATTGGTCCATTTTTCATCTTGTTGTCGCAGCGCGCGGCCACAGTGGACAACGCCCAGGCATTAGTCTTGACTCATCGGCCTAATCTATTTCGCCCTTCAGAGATCATCGCTGTCATTACACTCGGGATGCTGGCACTGGGTGTACGATGGCACAAATTCCGCTGGCCTGACCCGACAGTTTTGTTTACAGCTTCCTTTGCTTTGGCGGTCATAACAGTTTTCAATCAGCAGGTTGCCACCGGTCGATCACTACAACCGATTCACTACGAATGGTTCTTTGCCAACTACTGTGCGCTGATTGCCCTTGTTCTCGCCGCGCATGTTTGGTGGCGCAATTCAGTGCCGCGAATTCTGACAGACAAGCGGCTGGCCATCATTGCAGTGGCGGGGCTGGTCTGGGGTGGTGGAGAGGTTTGGTTGGCAGCGAGTCTGAATCTTAACCATAATCAATTAAGCGACAAAGCCAGGCCAGTAGCTAATCGCTTAACTACTCTCGCCCAGGGTGACGGTACGTTGCAGTCTCAGACTTCTGGCAACCGTCCGGTTGTAGTGATAGATGATTTGAATTTGGCTGATCGCCTGCCTACAGACGCGCCCCAGGCAGTTTTATGGGCACCCCGCATGTTGGTGTTTCCTTCGGTTACGGAAAGCGAGAACCACGAACGGTTTCTACGCCAGCTTTATTACACGGGTTATGATGAGCGCAAATTCCTTGCAGAATTGGATCATGCAGACTGGAACTTCTATGCGGGAATGTTTCCTTATTACCGGTTGAGTCCCGTTGTCATTGGCAACAAGAGTGATATTTCACCCGAGGAAATCAGGACGCAAATCGGGGACTACCTTTCCTATTTGCACTCTTTTGACCGCGAACGGGCCAGGTCGCCGGTGCTGTCTTACCTCATCGTACATGCGGACCAGCAGCCGGATTATAGCAACCTGGACCGCTGGTATCAGCGAGATGCGGGAGAACGGATTGGTGGCTTCATTCTCTATCGCCTAAAATTGCGCGACGAGGAATAGGGGAATGGGGGAATGGGGGAATGGGGGAATAGGGGAATAGGGGAATAGGGGAACAGGGTCTTGGACCTTTTCCCCTGTTCCCCCTTTCCCCTTTTTCCCTCCTTCTATCGCGATACTTTCTCACCATTGCCGGTCGGAAGATTGAGTCGATCACGGAATAGGTTGAGCAAAAGCAGCGTTCCAATTCCACCTGCGCCATCTCCGCTGCCGCCGGAAGCCATCACGTCAGGCGTTATGCGAACTCCCTTTTCTCCGATGACCTTCAAGGTTTCTATGAGGGCCACACCCTGCGCACCAAGCGCGTTGACCTGTTCGTGATACGCGACCCCCTGTGCCTCACCCATCAATCTTACCTTCTCAGCCTCAGCCTTACCGGTTTGAAGAATGTAATGGGCTTCACCGTCGGCCTCTGCTTTACGCTGTTCCGAGCGCTTGCCAGCAATCTCCACGCCCACAGTCGCGGCCATCAAATCCTTCTGGTTGTCGGCTTGTGACTTGGTCTTCTCCAGTTGGATACGTTTCTCTTCTGCCTCACGCTGAGCGTTGTACATATTCTGTCGTTGCTCGGCCAGAATCTTCTCCGTTTGTGTCTTCATCAACTCTTCAGGTAGATGAATGTGGCAGATTAGAACATTAACAACGTCGACATGATACTTGAGCAGGTGCGCGCGAACGCGAGCCTCGGCCCGTTCCTGTTCTTCATGTCTATTCTGAAGATAGGCCATTGCTGATGACTCTGACGCCTGATTGCGGAAAATCGAGTCAATCAGGGGGTGCATAACATTTTGAATCAGCCGCTCAATGCCGCCGATCTTCGCAACCATGAAGGGCGCGTCTTCCGGCTTGACCCGGAATACCACGCGTACCTCCAACTGCATAGTAAAACCGTCTTTGGAGATCACCTCGAACGGATTAAACGTGTTCACGACCTCCCCCGCAGTCCACTCAACAGTCTGGTTGGTTGTGGGAATGATGATCGGCGTGATTGCCAGCGTGTTCACGTAATAACGTCCGGGACCAACCACCGTCTCCTGTATGCCTCGGTAGCCCTCGGGTACGACATAAGCTTCGTGTGCGCCTTCGTCCAGTCGGCGATCCGCGGGGTCGCCGCTCATGAGTTCAGTCTTAATCTCTTCTGCCGTGCGGCCGTCGTCGATCTTGTCGAGACGTGCCGCCGATTGCTCCGCCTGCTCTTTCTCTTCGCGCTCCATTCGCTGGCGTACTTTAGCGGCCATCTGGCGGCGAATGTCATCAGAAGGATCCCTGCCGGTATTGGATACGATTACCGCTACTTCCCCCGGTTTCACTTCTTTGGCAGTTTCCGGAATCACCTTAAAGAGTTGGGGGTTGATGTAATAGGTGCCCGGCAGCAGTATGTCTTTCTGCGGTCCACGCTGCCCGCTTTTGTTGATGAACTCATGGCCATCCTGGAAATTATCGTGGCCTTCCTTTGATTCGGCCACGTAATCACCCGGGTTAAGCGGCGCGCCATCGAGTGCTTCAACCAGACCAATCTGATTTTCATTGATCACAGTGGCATCATAAAGTCTGATGGTAAAGAGTCCGGGCTTTACTTCAGAACCGCCTTCGAGCGGCACTGACTGTGTGAGAATCCGATAAGTGCCGGGTGTCAGGATATCGACCTGGGGGCCCCTCTGTCCTCCTGATGCCACGAATAGTTCGGCATTCTGAAAGCTGATATGGCCCTGAATCGCTTTTCCCAACAGGCGTCCGGCATCGAGGGGCGCGCCGTCGGCTGCGATCACTATCCCAACCTTGCCCTGTGGGATCACGGTGGTCTTGGCAACAGATACTCTGAAGAGGTAAGGATGGATGGGCCAGAGTCCGGGTGGCAGGGTTCGGAGTTGGATGCCCTTGACACCGCCTTGCTTAATGAAGGCTATCGGATCCTGAAAATTGTTATGAGCGTTTTGCGCCCGGTCAGGTGCGAAAATTCTTCCCGGCAACATCGGTTCGCCATCAACTGCTTCAACTATTCCCAGCTCGTCGGCGCCGATTTCAATGAGAGGAACTTTTCGCACCACACGCTCAAAAGGATACTTGATGAGATGGAGTCCTGGTTTAAGCACATCGGCTTGAATGCCTACCTCGCCTTCAGTGGCTACCACTCGACCAGGAGGCATTTTGGCGCCGAAATATCGCCGCTCTTTGATCGCAATCTCTCTCGCGCCGACGTTCACCAAAATGCGATTCAAAATGATCAGCAACACAATGAAAATAAATATCGCTGCAAAAATTATCGGGAGCAGGGAAATCAGATCCAGGTTGTTCATGGGTAAGTCCTCTAAGTTTAAAAGACGGGTTAGGAGATAGTTAGTTGTTGGCTGCTCTTTCCAATTCGCGCCGGGCATCTGCGAGAGTGCGTTTCAGGACAAAACCCGCGCCTGAGCTTCGCGTTTGCGAAGATAAGAGCCAGAACTCACCATCGAGTATAGCTGTTAACTCCGGTACTGTAACTTCAGTTAAATGACCTTCGCGCCAAAAGTGCAGGGCATTTTCTATTGCTTGCTGATAGAGGTTGGCGTCATCAGAGAGAGCCGCGATGTGCAGCATCTTTGCCGTTGTGCCGCGATCGGGTGCTCGCTTGCAGCCTTCAATAAATTGTTGAGCGAGCTGTTTGTTTACCGGTAATTCATTTCGCGTGACATAAGAGACCAGTGACAAGAGCTTAACTGTAGAGTCAGCTTGGTCCACCAGATGATCTAAGGCTGCGTCATAGTCGTCGCGCTCAGCTGGTAATCTAAATTCCAGCAGAATGGTTCTGTCACCCTGTTTGCTACGCTCCAGCAAGGATGCGCGATGCTCGGCGCTGTCAACACTGGTAGTTGAATCAATTTCAGGTGCTGATGGTTGACTATCCTCACCAGAGAATAGGCCACGCGGCTGAAATCCAGAATAAGGCAATAGTTCCGTGTCAGGAGCAGCAGACGGTTTCTGCCAAAAATAGACGGCTACAGTTAATACAGCAACTATGAAAAGGGAACTGATAATGAGAAGGATGACCATTTGGTCTGGACGAACGCTCGTTGAAGTTATTCCCAGGTATCGTCCAGATGATTATACGCTGGATATCGGGTCAAGGTTCAAGAATCCGGAGTAGTGTGTTGTTTGAGAAGGAGCCTTAAGTCGCGTCTCATTAGCACCTCCCTTCCGAAGTCTATCGGAAAGATAGTTTTCTCTGCGTAATCTCCGCGGGCTCTGCGTCTCGGCGGTGAATTAGACTCAAAAAACAGCTCACCGCGGAGACGCCGAGGACGCAGAGTACGCGCAGAGTTCTTTATTCCTACCTCTACGCGAGGTGACCCAAAGCCAATCAATAGAGCGTTTAACAGCTTCCGCAGTCGAAACCGTTGAACCCTTAGCCCGAAATCTGCTTTAGCCATTTATAGTGAGGCGAGGGAAAAACTAAACTTACTTGTCGCTAATTGCATTAAAAAGAAGGGGATAGGTAGCCAATGATTGACCGCGATATTGAGGACGAAATCCGAAGAGGATTAAGCGGCCCTTGCCAATAGTCACTTCGACGAGTGCCGCCTTACCCTTAATGCGGTCCGCTCCTAAAAGCCAACCCGAAAGCAACGGATCCTTATCCTTCGCATACCACCCGACAATCTTCACTTGAGGTGTCGCCGCCGCTCCATTATTCAATGGTGCGTCAGTGCTCTGTTTCTCCGCTCTCGCCGCAACCTCATTTTGCGTGAGGCTGGTCGTCGCGTTGGCTGGTTGCTTAATTACTTCAAAGACAGGGGAATCCTCGGCCCAGGCAATTGATTCTTGCGGCATACCGCCCGCAAGAGGGTCTGAAGTGTCTAACTCAAGCCGAAGAATAGATCCAGGGACGTAGAAATCCGTTCGCGGCAAGCCGGCAACCGCGTCACGCAATGGCAGTCTGAATTGTTCGATAGCAAAATCCGAGGCGCGATTGAGACATACGAGCGTGCCACCCTGTTCCACAAATTCTCGCAATGCTCTTACGCCGCCAACTCCCAGACCACCGGTGTATTCCCGCGGCATTGTGCCTGCCCGATAGCCGTTCAGAATTGAGCGTGGCGACTGGTCGGGAATCAGAATCGTATGAAATTTTTCGTTGAGTTCGCCAGAACGTATATCTCTGTCGGTCAACGACGCGTACTTTACATGCTCCCGTTCCAGGATCCATCGAGTCCAACCTTCATCCAACGCTGGATTCTGCGCCCTATAGAGACCAAGGTTCTCTTCTGTGAGGCCAAAACCTTTACTACTATTCATCTCCTGTTCTTTGCGCACTTGGTAGTCAAACGATTGATAAACAGGTCTGACCGGTACATCCATCAGTAATGACAGATTATGTGCAGTCACGTCGTATGGTGGAATCGGGCGACCTGATCGATCTCGTAGATCCGGATAGATCTGACTCTCCAACAGAGCCTTCGCAAATGCCCCATACGGTTGGTCTAATCTGATTACTGGTGTGTTGTCTAGATAACGTACCCCGGCCGCGGTGAATGATAGCGGAAAGTCTATTTCTACTTCACCGCGGCCCAGGGCCTGTACCAAATCATTTTTGTGCCGCGCTTCCTGAATGATAAATGCGAAGAGTTCCCCTTTTTTGAGACGCGGCTGTACCGCGTCTCTGCCAATCTCATAAAATGTTTTTAGCCAATCTGCCCGATTTTGCCCGGCATGCTTCAGCAGAAGGAATGCTGCCGTTGTCATGTAGTTTGTTATATCTCGCAAATGCCATTCGCCACCGCGCCAGACAGGGCCAAAGTTCGTCGCCTCTTTCCTTGGGTCATAACCTTCGCCCGACCGTAGCTGATCGAAAGTGATAGTTATCGGTGTGGCCAGCTTGCACGATGCTGTCTCAGAGAGAATTCGCACGCCGCCGTGGTAGTGAGAGTACGCTCGTGAAGGAGACCAGGCGTCATAAGTGGAATTGGTGGTGATGCCTTTAAATCCAGCAGCCCGCATTTCATGGGCCAAATAGTTCCCGAGTTCTGTGTAGCCGGCAACGATCTGTTTCGGCACATTTGGTTCAACTGGCTGCATGTAAGGTGGTAAAAACAGTCGCGAACCATAGGTGCCCTGTTGGTGAATGTCGTGGACGATTTGCGGATGCCAGACGCTATGAATTTTGTCCACCGTGATTTGCGTCTCTACCTGCGTGAAGGCGTACCAGTCCCGATTGTCATCATGTCCAACGTATTTATGATACAGCTGCGGGGGATCGGTACCTTCATAGGGTGTCCCCAGCGTCTTGTCATACCAGGTTTTAACAATGTCAACGCCATCAGGATTAAGTGACGGGACCAGGAGGACGATGCAGTTCTTCAAGACCTCCTGAATCTCAGGTTCGTTGGACGATGCAAGACGGTATGCGATCAGCATGCTTGAGAGATAGGAACCAACTTCGTCTGAATGTATACCGCAGGTGATCAGGACTATTGTTTTGCCAGCTCTAATAAGTTCCCTGGCTTTCGTTTCGGGATTCGGTCCCACCTTTCGAGGATCTGCAAGCAAGGCCTGAATTTGTTTGTACTCTTCGAGACGGCCGAGGTTTTCGGGCGCGCTGATGGTTGCCATTATGAATGGCGCACCCATAGTCGACTTGCCTAGCTCTGCAAATTTCACCCGTTCGCTAGCCTGCGCTAAATCCTGAAAATAGTGGACCACGCTATTCCAGCTTGCGAGTTTGCGATCGTCGCCGGGAGTAAAACCAAGTATTTCGCGGGGCGTGGGGATGCGCTGCGGGATATTACTGGCTGCCCATTTTAGGTTGAGAGCAGAAGCGCTCGGAGCTCTGACTGGCAGTGCGGTAAGGAGAAACGACAGCAGTAGCAGCAGTGGCAGCACGCGAGTACGTATCATAGATGAAGCCAAGACATCACTAGTTTTAGATGAGAGCAAGACATCTGGAGTTTAAATCACCAGTTAAGAAAAACCTTCATGAGGATTCTTTCCCTGTCCGGTGAATATTTCCCCATTGGGTAGGCAACAATGCATGCATTGCCGCTAAATTCAACAGGAACGTGATTTGCGTTCAGCTCAGAGAGAAAAACGAAACGATTTGACAGGAAAAACAGCAGTCCTGAGTCATGTCACACTAGTTCGTGATAAGCCTTAGCCCGTTCCAGGGCATCTCGTCGAGTGGTCCCAAACGGATTATAGAGCGCAACAAACTGTGGTCTTAATGAATGCCAGTTTCAAGGAGCACCTGACACTCGACAAGATGGCTTGCCACGTGAATCTCACAGCTGAACATTTCTGTCGTCTGTTCAAAGCAGAAACGGGGAAATCTCCTGTCGCCTTCCTGAAACTCTTGAGGATGAATCAAGCCACCCACTTACTCGCAACAACATGTCTCAGTGTTAAAGAGATTATGCCTAGAGTTGGTTTCGCTGACGAAAGCCATTTCGTGCGCGACTTCAAAGCTCTATTTGGATGCACTCCATCTGATTACCGCCGCACGACCGATCATAAATTTGACCCAAGCCAGCCGGATATCAAAATTAGCCAATAACTATCAATTTCCGCCAATAGATTCTGCTTGTTTTTTGATTGATACCAGCCTACCCTGCGCAGGAAAGGACTAAATTAAAAATGGACCACTATATTGAATAAATCAATGGTGCGCTTGCAATTGTGGTAGTCGGTTAGATTTGTTAGTTCGCAACTCGTCGAATGAATGTGATTGTTTCCCAAAAAGTGGCGCCATTATCATCAACGGAGTTGCTTAAGGCAGACGAAGGGACTGAAATGAAGAGGTATGCAATCACTGTGGTTTCTCTTCTAGGCGTGGTGTGTATGGTCAGTGTCATGTTTGCAGGCATCAGGAGGGGATCAGGAATGCAGGTACGATTTAACAGTCGTGATCTTCGGGAGAATGGAGTGCACATTATTACATCATCGGATCCATCCTTCGACGAAATAGCGGCGAAGCACTTCAGAAATAGGTCGCCTGAGAGTCTCAAACCCTTTTCTGTTTTTCTCAAGAACTCAGGCGCTAGGCTGGCGTTGGCCTACGCATTGACATGGGAATTAAGGAATACAGACGGAAGGATTATTTCATCGAATACAGTTGTTTACTCAGAGCCCGGGATCCTGATGGGCAATGAAATACCGAAAGACCTTAAACATACGACTGCCATAGAGCCTGGCTCTGTCAGATGCTTTTCTAGGGACTCGCAAATAGAAGCAGATGCAGTTGAAACCATAGGGGAACAAGATACGGTGCGCAAATCGTCAGAGGGTAAGGCCGATGCCTCAACTGATATTCGAGCTATGTTAGCGGCTGAATTGTCCCACACCACCGATGTCACGGTGTCACTGGATGGAGTTGTTTTTGATGATGGCACCTTCGTCGGGCCCAACGTGACCGGTTTCTTCGAGCAGATGCAGGCGCTCGTAAATGCGAAGGTTGATTTACTTCGTGACATCGCGGTGGCAAGCGAGCAAGGCACCCTCGATCAAGCGTTTGACTCAATTCGTGCGATGAGCCGGGAGCCGGATATCGTGTTTGGAGAGAACTCTTCGGCCGATAACTATTACCATCATTTTAGAAAGCTTTACGCGACTGAAATAACGAACAAAGACAATGTTTATGGAAAAGAAACCCTGGTGCCGTATCTAGTTAAATCGTATCACCGAGCACGCCCGATACTCCGAAAACTTATAGGAACGTAGATGAGGTGAAATCTTGGACCGACAGAAACTCAAAAGCACACTTGAAATCGCCACAAATATTGCGGTGCTGCTATTAGCGGTGGTTGCGTTGAGTACTTTAACGATAACTTTTTTCCTGAATCCCGCAACGCCAAAGTTACGTCCCGGGCTGGAAAAGGGCAAGGCTTTTGGCCAAGTATCCAAAGTAGATTACCGTAGCAGCGAGCAGACCCTCCTAATCGCTCTAAATACGAATTGTTCATATTGCCGAGAGAGCCTTCCTTTGTACCGGAAACTAGAGGAGGTTCAACATGAAGGCAATAAGTCAACCCGTATCCTAGCTCTTTTCCCAAATAGTGAAGAGGAGGTAGCAAGGTACACTGAGGCAAATCAACTCAAATTGGACACAGTCGCAAATGTAGATTTTCGTCCTCTTCTCATTTCTGGCACGCCCACGATGGTACTTGTTAATAAGAGCGGTGAAGTAAAGAATTTTTGGCTTGGTAAACTGGCAGATCCCGAAGAAGACGAATTTTTACGTTCGCTTATTGCTGAGAATAGGAGATCGCCATGATGCAACTCCCGAGGGTCACCAAACAAGTGCAATTAGGCCGAGTTGTTATCAGGAATTTGCTGTTTTTGGCCGCAATTGGTGCGTTGTTGCCATTTTTCATAACAAGAGATGTCACCGCAAGCATTATTTCAGTGATCCATACGGGCGGTGGGCTAAACTGTCGCAGCAATGCATTTGACAGTATGGCCGCATGTCAAGTGGTGGCGTTTTGTCAGGACACGGATTCTGAAACCTATATGGGTGTAAATGCAGGATTTGACTATTATTGTGCCAACCTTACTCCAACGATCGCTAACCGTGCCTCGACCGACGGAAAGGTTGGCGACTCGTTCGTAATCGGAAGTGCTTTTGCAATTACTGTACCTGGTTTTACTTTTAGACACAGTTTTGCTGGCTACGCCAATTGCAATGGAGTTAAAACTGCGTTTAGTGTCGACGTACCGGAAGCTTGTACTGAATTCATTCTGGGTCCTCCGATACCACCGGACGTTTGTTTCGATATGGGCTACTACTGGAACTCTTATACTAGTACATGTCAGGAAAACCCGGTCTGCGGCGTTAGTGAGGACTTTTATAATCTGTGTAACACCTATGGTGGAGGGTACGATTTCGGCAGTTGCCTATGCAACATTGGAGAGCTTGGCACTGGGTGCAGTCAGTACTCTTATCTCAACTGCTTGTATAGCGGGGGGTGGTGGTGGAACGGCTCCTGCGAATGTCGATATGACAGTCCTATTGTGATTGACGTACTTGGCAACGGCTTTAGCCTCACCAATGCCGTGGGCGGTGTCAACTTCGATTTGAATCGGGATGGCTCAGCTGAGCATTTATCGTGGACAGCGGCCGGTTCCGACGACGCTTTTCTCGTGCTAGACAGGAACGGTAATGGAATCGTTGATGATGGTGGGGACCTGTTTGGTAATTACACTCAACAACCCGAACCGGCAAAGGGGATCCTCAAGAACGGTTTCAATGCGCTGGCCGTCTATGATTTACCCGAGCATGGCGGGAATGCTGACGGCCAAATTGACGAAAACGATGCAATATTCTCTTCGTTACGGTTGTGGCAAGATGTGAATCACAACGGTGTCTCAGAGCCTGGCGAATTACATCCTTTGCCTGAGCTAGGAGTCGAGGCAATATCGCTAAATTACAAAGAAGCAGACCGAACTGATGCAGAGGGTAATCATTTCCGTTATCGAGCAAAAGTAGATGATGCAAGGCACTCTAATGTCGGTCGATTTGCATGGGATGTGTTCTTTGTTGTCGCGCATTAGATTTGCCAGTTTCCTAGTAGCGACGTTCGAGAAAAGCACTCGCATTCTCATGGACATGCGAGTGCTTTCTTATTGATTGAGTAATCGATGAACGACTGCCGGCTCGCCTGTAACTGCCGCGAGAACAAGCGGTGGAAACGCTGCCGCTACTCTTTGGATTCCAAGGCAAGTAGATTATGGGCTCGCTCCTATTGACGTGCGGGAGGTGACACTCGGTGGTGAAGGATTTGGCGTCTTCCTTTGTTATAAGCGACCTGAGTTGTTAATCGAAATTCTTTGGCCCACGCGTTGGCCTTTTCCGGTCCGCAAACCCGACAACCCCATTCATACGATAAAGAAATATCGGTTTCTGCCTCCGGATGGAAGATAACCGTAAATTTCTTCATTCCTCGGTGATGTTATGTTCGAGGAAGAAGGCCTTGAAGAACTCATCGGCAGTGCGGCCTTTCTTATTTCCCAACGTAGCCAGTCTCTGGCGCAGGGTCTGGATGACCTCGCTCCGCTCTTTCAGTTCCAGCAAGCGCTGATAACTTTCCGCGTCCTGAACTACAAGTTCTGCCTTGCCGTTGACCGTGAGGACCACCGGTTCGCGGGTTTTTTTCATTTGACGCATGACTTTATTACTATCGCGCTTGAAAGTAGACAGACTCATAATGTCGCGCGCAAGCTTCATGGACAAATCCTATCATAGATGAATTTGCATTTAATTTAACTACACTTACAGTTTAGGAGAGGGAAATGACGCTGTCAAGAGAGGGGAGAGAGCGATTAATATCGAGTGCTTTCCAACTTGAGCGGGGCTACGCTGCGCGGCGCCTTTCCTTAGCTGCAATTTCCTCAAGTTGAATAGATGATTCAAGGTTGCGTGATATTGCCGAAGCTGGGCAACTCCAGCCCCCCTGAGATGCTCCAAAGTGATGATTTGCCACGGACTTTAGCTGTAGATTTGCTTGCCCTGCCGCACGCAGCCCGTGTAAAGTAACGGCGATTTAACCCCGCGCTCTCTCCGTTATAAACTCAGTCGGAGGTCAATTCTGATGGCTACTGAAACCGTGGAGGTGGCAGGGATTTCAGATGTCGCCAGCGTTAATGTTGATAACCCGTATCTGCGGGTTTTTAGGCCCTACATACCTGCTGGTGTACGGCTGCCAGAGTTCACGCCCATTCCGCTGTTTATCGGAACCTTGCTTGGCATAGTCTTTGGAGCGTCCTCCCTTTACCTCGTGCTGAAGGTCGGTTTGACGGTGAGCGCCTCAATTCCAGTAGCGGTAATTTCTATTACCATCTTCAAAGTCCTTTCAAAATTCGGTTTGCGCGATGCGACAGTACTCGAAAACAATATTGTACAGACCGCCGGGTCCGCCGGCGAGTCGATCGCGTTTGGTCTCGGGGTTACGATGCCGGCGATTATGATTCTCGGTTTTGATCTCGAGTTCACGCGCGTAATGTTGGTTGCCGTACTTGGTGGCTTGCTGGGAATACTGATGATGATCCCGCTTCGCCGCGCATTAATTGTGGCCCAGCACGGCTATTTGAAATATCCGGAAGGCACGGCTTGCGCCGAGGTACTGAAGGCTGCGGCGTCTGACGAATCGCGCGCTGCCGCGATGGTAGGGGCAAAGGAATCAGCCGCCGTGGATGAGGCAACCATCGGTGGAAAGACCATCATCGCTGGTTTCGGGCTCGGTTTTATTTATTATGCGGTCGAGCAGGTATGGAAGACCTGGAAAGAGTATCCGACGAAAGTTTTTGGCAAACCGTTCGAAGCGGCTTCGATTTCAATTGAAAACAATCCCGCGCTCCTGGGCGTGGGCTACATCATCGGCCCGCGCATTTCGTCGATCATGTTCGGTGGAGGTGTGCTCTCGTATCTGCTGCTAATTCCAGCGATCAAGTACTTTGGCAGCGGTTGGATGACTCCACTTGCACCCGAGACCACACACCTCATTAAAGACATGTCGGTGAGCCAGATTCAAAAGGCTTACGTTCTTTATATCGGCGCGGGAGCTGTGGCGGCTGGTGGAATCATCAGCCTCTTTCGTTCGTTGCCGGTCATCTGGAGTGGGCTTAAAGGCGGGCTCACCGATTTGCGCACCACCCGTGCCGCGAGCGCGGGCGGCCCACGCACGGACCAGGACCTCTCGATGAAATTCGTTATTGGGGGCATCGTTCTCCTGTTGCTGCTAATTATGGTGGCGCCTCAATTGAACCTTCAGTGGAACATTCTCGGGGCGCTATTGATCGTTGCTTTTGGCTTTCTGTTTGTAACTGTGTCATCACGATTAACTGGTGAAGTCGGCTCCTCATCAAATCCAATTTCGGGCATGACTGTCGCCACTCTACTGTTGACTTCGTTGGTATTTTTGCTCATCGGTTGGACCGCACCTCCCTATTTTGTTACCGCTCTGTCTATTGGCGGCATCGTTTGTATTGCGGCATCCAACGGAGGGACCACGTCGCAGGATCTCAAGACAGGTTTTCTGGTGGGCTCGACCCCAAAATATCAGCAGATTGCGATTCTCATCGGAGCCCTCGCCTCTGCCCTGGTCCTGGGGCCAATCCTGTTGCAGTTGAATCAGTCCGGCACGATTTATGTGCCTGTGGCGCAGAGCCAGGATTTCAAGTTTCCTGCAGATTTCCGGGCGAACCCCAACGATTATGAGAAGAGCGGCAATCAGCCGAAGCATGAGAGACCACGGGGTATTTCTGATACGGGTGAATACTACGTCTGGCATAAAACCTCTATCGATTTTGGTCCTGCCGGCAGATACCTGGTAAACGATCAGGGAGTGCCTGTTTATTTATCGGACCCCGGGATCAACGGCATTTATGACAAACGGCCTGATGGACAGAGCGTCCCAAAGTTTACCGCGCCTAAAGCCACGTTAATGTCCTATATCATAAAAGGGATCCTCAGTCGGCAGCTGCCGTGGGGTCTTGTTCTGCTCGGGGTGATGATTGCGATCGTGCTGGAGTTAGGCGGTGTACCTTCACTAGCGTTTGCGGTTGGTGTGTATCTGCCGATCTCTACTTCCGCTCCCATTTTTGTCGGGGGCGTCGTACGCTGGCTGGTTGACAAATATCTCAGAGCAAAACCGGAAAATAAGAGAATGACTGAAGAGGAACTCGTTGCCGAAGGGGACAAGAGTTCCGGTGTACTGCTCGCTTCAGGTTACATCGCCGGCGCAACTTTGGCAGGGGTCGTCTACGCTTTCCTGAATTTGAAAGAAGGACTCCAGAACTGGTTGAAAGGTCTGGAAGATTGGGCCACCGGACACAATCCCTTCTTTGAAGGCCCCTATTCGGATTTACTTGGCTTGATTCCGTTCCTGGTGCTGACAATCTTGCTTTACCTTGTGGGCAGACAGATGCTTTTGAGGCCGAGCAACTACGCTCGAAAGATCGAATAAAGGTTTCTTCAGCGTGGGCACCTGGGCCAATCTGGACGAGTCCCAAATTTTGGAGAGGCGCGCTGCCAATCGGCAAGGCGCGCCTCAAAACTGTGAGACAAAGGAATTCCAATTTCATGCAGGCAAAGCGGTCCAGTCAAATACTCGCAACTCTCACCTTGGGCGCCATACTACTTTGTGGGTTTTTTGCAAAGGCTGCCAATCAGGCAAACACAAGGTCGCCCAGCGATACAGTGCGTGTGTTTTATAAAAACATGCGTGAAAGAAAATTCCGCGACGCCTTTGCCATCTCCATTTACAAACCGGCAATCGAAGGCTTGAGCCCGGCTGAATTCGACGATCTGCGCAGCGATTTTGAAAAGATGGCAGCTGCAATTCCCGATAAGGTCGAGATCAGCGGGGAGCAAATAAGTGGCGATACCGCGACAGTTTTTGTCAAAGTAAAAGCGGAAGACACTGCCGACCAACCGGAGCCGCTGACTCTTATTCGGATCGAGGGAAATTGGATAATTGGCGACAGGGAGAATCAGGAGATTGTCAGGAAGGCCGGCAAGGAGTTCTTCTTCAACGCCCGAATTGACACGCATCACACCGAAGTGCAGAACATGCTGCAACGCATTGCTGCCGCCGAATTAGTTTACAGTCAACAACATGCCAATCAGTTCGGTGGCATGCCAACATTAATAGCTGCAGGATTGATTCCAAAGGATTTGGAGGCAATCGACTCTACCGGCTATCGCTTTCATATTAATGTCTCTCCGGACGCAAAGTCATGGAATGCTGCGGCGGAACCTGCCCAATATGGGCGCACAGGTCGCTTGTCATTTTTTATGGACCAATCGGGGATCAGAAGTGGCGACAGAGGTGGTAAACCACTCGCTATCTCGTCGGAAAGACCCTGAGATCCGATCTTCTCTATTGCACTCGACTACCGGAGTTATCTAGAATGGATGTGCGACTTCCCCCGACTCGCTTCCCTAGGCGTTGCCCCTCCTCTGTTAGATTCCGAGGCACTTCATACTGGTAGCAGAAGTGCACCAGAACTTAATGGTCGAACTGACTCGCACATTCGTATCGCGCTTACGCCAGTATTTAGGCGATCGCAGGCATGCCAGGCGTCGACGGGCCCGCTTGCCGTTTAATGTTTCGTTGGCCCGCGCGGCAGGCAGGAACGGCTCTCGTCGGGTCCCCTCTCTTGATGGCCACACCTTCGATGTTAGTGAAACCGGTATTGCCCTTGTCGCTCCCGCTATTCGTATTGGTGGAGATTACCTCGTTGGCGATAACCTTACGTTACGTGTGAAGCTGGAATTGCCAACTGGTCCAGTCGAGATGGATGTTAATCCGGTCCGTTATGAGAGCCTGGAAGAACATCATAGCGAGGACGGCTATCTGATTGGCGTACGAATAGTCCGGATGAGTGAATCTGACAATGCGCATTATCTTCAATATGTCGGCAAACTGATGAAGGGTGTTGCGCCAATCTGACCGCTGCTGGCTCTTAAACGAATTTCAACCAACCAAAGACATTTGGGACGTGGAAGTTTGGCGTGGAAGTCAATGTTGGTTGCCAGGCCAAATAACCACGCTTCTGACCACTGCCGACGCAACGAAAAAGATTAACGCGCCACTCTTCATCTCGTCGAGGCTGGGGCATCAATTCGTTCCAGGGAAGGCGCATTCCGATAGTCACATGATACTTCGAGACCAGGGCAGCTACACTCATTCCTGAACGAAAATCCCAATCAGTTTCCCGCCTTACGGGTGTGATACTTATTGCCAGGTCAACCCACTCTCCACTCGGCGCCGCTTCGAATTCGAAATAACGATTCGGCTCTTCCGGATCAGGTGCGACAAAGATTTCACAAACATCCCGATCCCACAGACCAGGAGTCTTCTTGTGCAATTTCGGGGTTGCGCTTACCAACAAAGGTTCGGTCTGCTGACAGACAAAGCGCACGCACAACGCTGTGGCGGACCAGATAATTCTGGCTTCCGCATGTCGTCCCTTGGGTGCCGCCCTGCCCGACCAGTAGCGGTCAATTGGGATTGGAGCGGTCCTGGCCCATTGAGAATGATTGAACTGATTGGGCGCTAAATCCACTGCAGAAAATGGAGCTTCAATAACCGCGCCCATCACAGCAGACTCCGCACCCATCCGCCATCAACCGGTAAGGTAATACCTGTGATGTAAGAGGCTCGTTCCGAGGCAAGAAAAGCTACCGCTGCGCCAATCTCTTCAGGGTTCGCCAGCCGGCCCAGGGGTATCTGCTCCGCCCACACCCGAATCATCTCTGCTTTCGATTTTCCCAGAGATCGTCCGCGCGCGTCAGCCAATTCGTCCTGTCGCTCCGTTAACGTGTAACCGGGCGCGACATTATTAACGGTTACGTTATCAGCTGCGACCTCCGTGGCCACTGTCTTAGACCAGCCGGTTAATCCGGCCCGAATGGTATTCGAGAAGATCAGGCCATCAATCGGTTGCTTTACTGAAACCGAGGTGAGGTTGATGATTCGGCCCCATTTTCGGGTGCGCATGCCAGGAAGTACTAACTTTGCCAGCCGAATTGCCGAAAGGCCGTTAAGTTCAAAGGCCGTGCGAAACATCTCCAGTTTGGCGTCCGCAAAGGTCGACACAGGCGGACCACCGGCATTAGTTACCAGGATATCAACACGACCCGTCCTTTCGGTGGCTATTGCGACAAAGCGCTCGGCAGCTTCGTCAATTGTCACGTCGGCTGCAAGGCCGGTTACTGCGGTTCCAGTTTCGCGAGATATCCTCTCGGCAGCCTGGCTCGCCCGAACCTCGTCTCGCGAGCAGAGGAATACTCTCGCTCCTTCGCGTGCCAATTCACGTGCTGCCGCAAAGCCGATTCCTCTGCTTGCGGCAGCTACCAGCGCCACCCGATCCTTCAAGCCGAGATCCATCTCCACCTCCTCAAATCTGGTCCAAGAGCACCTGGCCTCCCAACGCTGCAATACACGAATCGAGCAGGCGGTCAGGATCTTCATTCTGGAAGACTTGACTGCTCTTCTGTTTGCCGAACGTATTCAGCAGATAATCAGCTTGATCGGCAACACCGCCCGTATTAGTCAAACAGCCGATGACCTTTCCCTCATCATGCGCGATGGTGAATTCATTCAGTGAGCCCATCGCACCGGCTATGAATAGGACCACATCGCACGAACGCACCAGCACAACATTACGACCCTTCAAGCCAAATCCTGTGTAAATCACAACGTCGCAAGCATCGGTTGGCAATGCATAGCTGTCTCGGTGCTCTTGCTTATTTTGTGCGGGAGAAACTCCAATGTGAATTAGGCCAGCGTCGTGGGCCGTTTTGCCAACTACATAGACTAACCCGGTGGTTGCACCTGTGAGGAGTACAGCATTACGCTTTGAAATCGCCTTGCCTAAAGCCACCGCCCTCCGCACCAGCCACTCGTGTTTCGGATCCATCGATATGTCGGCTGCTGATCCCATTACCCCTATTTTGATCTTCGTCAAGCTGTGCATTTTCCATCTACTCAGGCTTGGGCTCTCTCAATTTCCGCTTGTGCTTCTAACGGACTGGTTTCGCCAGATTGTTCCTCCTTACCCCGGTCCCACCATCTTTGAGTGGCCAGCCATGCAAGACCGGGGATAAGAAAAAAGAGGCCGATGCCAACTGTCACCAGACGAGGTGGCATGCGAAAACGATCCAGCAGCTCGCCAGTGGCATAATTGGAAAGAGCCATCGTAAGCGTCAATAATGCCAGCTCGGCAGCAAATACCCGGCCTCGGAAACTGTCTTCGACACCGCGCTGCAACAACACGGTGGAGAAAACCCAGAGAATACTGCCGCCCGTATGGGCGATACCCAGGACAATTAGTGCCAGGACAAAACTGGTGCTGGTCCCAAAAGCGATGTAGAACAAGCCTCCTATCAAAAAGGCGATACCAATCGAAACTTGCATTTGCTGTTTTCCTTCGCCGGCAACCCGACGAGCGACAATTGGTCCTACAGCAGTCCCAATCCCGCGAGCAGCAAAGAGAACTCCGATACCGGTAGCAGCACTGTGGCCCACTGGAAAAATCCGCTCCCCAAAAACGGCCAGCAGAGTCAGTATTCCTCCCCCCAGTCCCCATGCTGGTTTCACCAGCAGCAATGCCAGTAGCCGCGGCCGATGCGTCACATACTTGACTCCGTCCACGGTCTCGCCGATACCCAGTGCCCGTGAGATGGTGAGTTTACGTTTTTCGCGGGGGAGGCCCCCAGGGAAGTGCACGCGGGCGATCAACACTGCAGAGAGAATAAAGGAGAGGGCATCAAGGACGAAAGACACAGTGGTTCCGAACCATCCCGTGATCACACCACCAATTGCCGCGCCCAGTGTGAGCATCACTGACCAGGTTACTGACGAGATCGCATTTGCTGAGACCAGCTCTCGGTCGGAAACCAATGAAGGAATGGCGGCAGTCTTTGCTGGTTCGAAGAACGTGGAAAGGGCGAGTTGTAAAACTGTAAGCAGGTAGACGATCCACAGTTGATCCGCGCGACGGACCAGGATAAACCCCAGAACTACAAGCGCCCGCAACAGATCCGAAGTGATCATGATAGACCGGCGGCTAAATCTATCCGCGAGAACGCCGGAGAGCGGTCCGAATACGATGCTGGGAACAAAACGGGCTACGAGGAGTAGGCCAATATCTCGGCCCGAACCGGTTAAGTGAAGAATAATCGTGTAAAGGGCAATAGTATCAAACCAATCGCCCATCTGACTGACGACTTGGCCCAGCCAGAGTTGACGAAAGCCGCGATTTTCCCGAAGTAGTTCGATATATCCGACTGGTGAGTGCGGTCCCAACCCTTTAGCGACTTGTTTTGGCAAAATCTAATTCTCCCGGACCGCAACAATCACGACCTTCGCCAGTCGACGCACACGACGGTTGCTCATAGCAGGAATGAAGGGTGCAATGCTGAGACGAAGGTTGTCAACCCTTCCTTAAACACGTATTCGTTAAGCAGCTTGACCGAGACTTCAACCTGACTTGTCAAGCTGATGTGATGAGAATCTGTTTAGGAGCCGTCAACCTACTGCATCCAGGAAAATCAGCAAAAACGCGGGGCAAGAGAGCAGAAGTATTTCGAATTTTCAGCGGCACGTCATTTGAAGAGGAATGGGATGCGGCTGAGAGGCCTTGAGCTTCACGGGCTCTCCGCACGGAGTCCGAGCCGCACAATTTGAAAAGGTGGCGCCTGACGAACGAGGCCGCCTCCATAGGAATCTCACCCAGCCCGGCAGGCCAGGGATTTTAGCCTGCCACTTGTCCCGTCGAGAGCCGGAGGTATTGCTTAAATTTGCTCCAAGCAGTGCTTCCGGCTTCTGAATATCAAGCGAGTGTGAGTGCAAAAAATTTGCCAGAGGTCAAAGCATTGAAGGTGAATTGCGAGATTCGCGGCGAAAGGAACACGTTCCAGCAATAGATACCGCGTGAAAGACTGGAGAGCAACAGGTCAGTATCCCCACGCTGTAGAAGCTGTGAATAAATTCGAGAATGGATTGCGTCTTAAAAAACCCCCAACGGCAGTTGGGGGATGGTTCAGTCCAGCCTACACCATTCGCTCTACCGCAATTCTCGAATACCCCCAACGGCAGTTGGGGGATGGTTCAGATCCAACCTCTGATACGAATGACAGCGGCCTGAACTTTTGGTTTTTCCAATGGAGAATGCCACCACTGAAGGACTTTATAGAGAACGTTGGTCGTCTAATCCTATGCTCTCCATTGCCGGCGTCGGTCTGCCGTTGCTCTTTTCGAATCATAGTCTTTCATTCTCACTATTAAGTGTTTGTCTCGTCGTCACGACCTACTTGATGTATCTGGCGTGGTCACGATTAAAGGCGAAGACCAGAGAAGCCGAAGAACTCAGCCGGTTACACCTGGCTACAGCCGAAGCACTGGCGACCGCAATTGATGCGAAAGATCAAACTACCCATTGCCATGTTCGCAGATTGCAGATCTATGCGGCTGGTTTGGGCGAGTTGTTTGATCTTCCGGCTCCGCAGATCCGTGCACTGCAAGCAGGAGCATTACTCCACGATGTCGGCAAGCTTGCGGTGCCTGCCCATATCTTAAACAAGCCGGGCAGACTGACACCGGCGGAGTTTGAGAAGATGAAGATCCATACGACTGTGGGTGCCCAGATCCTTAGTCGCGTCGATTTTCCTGTTCCGGTGACTCCGATTGTACGGCACCATCATGAGCAGTGGGACGGCGACGGATATCCTGACGGACTCAAAGCTGAACAGATTCCAATCACTGCCCGCATTATTTCGGTCGTTGATTGCTTCGACTCGGTGAGAGAAGAACGACCCTTTCGCCGGGGCATGACCCGTGACGAGGCCATTGCGTTATTGCTTCGTGGCTCCGGTACACATTTTGACCCGGAAGTTGTCGACAAGTTTATAAAGCACCTGCCCCAGTTTGAGAGCCGTATAGGATCGCTTGGTCTCCAACAGCAAGCGCCGGATACCGACCCCGGCGAGCAGTACATGTTAAACGAAGTGGATCTGGCCCAAACGAGAGAACGTGGCTGCTACATGGCCTACGATCAGATCAAGAATGCCCATCGAGAGGTTTATGCGCTTTATGAGATCGCGCGTACATTTGGCTCATCTCTTGATATCAAAGCCACTCTTGCCATTCTCGTGGACAGAATTGGCCAGATAGTGCCCTTCGATACCTGCGCGGTTTATCTCTATGACGAGTCAAAAGGATATGCGGTGGCAGCACACGTTGCGGGTAAGCACGCTGAGTTGCTGCTATCCAGATGCGTAGCGCCGGGTGAAGGTGTTACCGGATTCGCCCTGGCTAATCGCCGCCCGATGAATCAGCTGCAGCCTGGATTGGATTTTGTGGGAATGGAAATCGAGACAGAATACAGATCCATGGCATCTCTGCCGCTCTTTAAAGATCAGGCATTGTTGGGAGCACTCTCGGTCTATTCCTCGGAGTTGGAACATTATACAGAAGACCACATGCGCCTGTTGGAGACAGTGACGCGGCTCGCTTCTGATGCGTTAACCAAAGCAATGCAGCATGCTGAAGCTGAGTCTAACGCGCTTACAGATCCACTCACAGGTTTACCGAACGCCCGATACATTACCTTGCGTTTTGAAGAGGAAGCAGCGCGTGCACGTCGAAGCAGTCGACCATTTCAGGTCGTAATGCTCGATCTGGACGATTTCAAGAAAGTGAATGATACATTTGGTCATCAGGTAGGCGACAAAATGTTGCGCGAGATGGCCCGCATTATTCAAGGTCAACTGCGAGAATATGATTTTCTTGCGCGTTATGCAGGAGACGAGTTTGTCGCCATTGTTCAGGAACTGGTAGGTTCACAGGTAGAGGAGCTGCGCCTTCGCATAGAGAACATCATTTCGCACTTTTCTTTGCACGTTCGGGGAGGCCAACACGCTCATGTGGGCATCAGTATTGGCACAGCTACTTACGGGGTGGATGGCGAGACCCTGGAGCAACTGCTCCTTGCCGCAGACCAGGCAATGTACCGAGCGAAGTCGCAACACAAGCTCAAGAAAATGGCGAAGAACACAGAAGCTTCTGATCAGATAGTTAAAGCCAAAGGTCACAACGGTCACGAACTCGCATCAGTTTCCGTGAACTAGAAGAAGCTTGGAAAAGGTAGCGAGTGGATATCTGGATTGCCAAGGTCGCGTATAATGAAGACAGACCCACCCGCTACCGAGCTTGTGTTGAAAACTCTGAGGAATCTTCAGTTGCGACGGGACAATTCAAGCTGAGTAAATTTGCAGGTTGGGAAGGGGGCGGTCGTTAGTTTCAAGGTTCGGTAAATTCAAGGCGCCCCCGCTCAAGTCTCAGAGGCTTCATCGTCGAATCAATCAGTCAATGTAATTTATGGCTGAGGCTTGAGTGATGCGGATAAGCACTGGCATTCAAGGTTGAGCGGGGGCGCCTTGAATTTACCGAACCTTAAAACTGACGACTGCCCCCTTCCCAACCTGCAAATTTACTCAGCTTGAATTGTCCAAATCCTCAGCATCCAAGCTCCAAGCGGACTCAGAGTTTTAACACACAAAACCAATCACCGCGGAGCCGCAAAGGACGCAGAGACTGCGCAGAGAGTTGAGATTAGGACACTATCACGTGTTGGCTGATCTTGACATTCCCATCCTCCATCGCTTTCAATCCCTAAGAGGCCCCAATCGCGCCGCACACCCAGTGCCGGCAGGTTTGTGCCGCCATACGGCTCTCCCGTCGCCTCCGCCGGTTTATCTAGCCCAGGATTAGAAGCATGTCTGCTGCCGCCAGGATTCCAGAACACAACACCACAGTGCTTATTGTCGATGATGACACACGCAATCGCGCGAGGTTGCGCCGTAAACTTGTAAAAGCAGGATATCAGGTCTTCACGGCTGCTGATGCGCCCACCGCTCTTCGCCTTATTCACAAGGAAGGGTGCGACCTTGTCTTAATTGGTATGGAATTGCCAGGTGTAGATGGACTAGCCCTTTGCCGGCTCCTGCGGGCTCAGCCTGGCACCAGCAAGTTACCCATAATTGCGCTTTCTAATGGGGACCGGGAGAGTCGTGAGTCTGAAGCATTCGCTGCAGGCGCGGACGATTACGTTGCTCGTCCCGTTGGTCCAGAAGAAGTTGTTTCACGCGTAGCCCTGCACCTTAGAGCGGCAGAGCGTGAATGGGCTCTAATTGGAAGCAATCGGGAACTCCGGTTTCTGGCTGAACTCGGCCGCGGTCTTTTGAGAGCGCTCGAGCCGGAGCAGTTAATGCGACATGTCGCCGGGGCGACCTACGAAGGCACAGAAGGCACACTCTGCGCTGCTTACGTCAAACTCGAAGGTGAACGCGAAGCAGGCTGCGTATTCGACCGTGAAGGCAGCGCGGAGGACATCTCTCTGCTGAAAATTGAACGCCTGCGTTCCTGGTTGGCCTCACCGGCGCCCGTCGGCTCTCTGTTGATTAAAGACCCAGGAGAGTTTTTCCTGCTCGATGAGTTGCATCAGGTCGAATATGCAGCGCCCTTGCGTTTCGGCGGGCGAACCAAAGGCGCATTGATCGTGGCGTTTGATAGAGGGGAGCATTGTGGTGAAACGGAATGCCGGCTTATAGACGCCGCAGCCCAACAGTCAGCGCTTGCAGCTCACATCTCTTCACTATATCAAGCGGCCCGGGACGTATCTGCAAGCTTGGCGCGGGAGGTCGACCGTCGTACTACAGAAGCGGAAGATCAGAGGCGATTCACTGAGGCCATAATCGATAGTCTTCCCTTGTCGCTTTATGCTATCGACCGCAATTATCGTGTAGTCGCCTGGAACCGAAATCGGGAATTGGGAGAGCTCGGTATTCCCCGCGGTTCAGTACTGGGCAAAAACATTTTTGAGGTTTTGACTCGGCAGCGCAGAGATGTGTTGGAAATTGAATTTGCGCGCGTTTTTGAGACTGGCGAAATTGATCGGATTGAGCAGGAGACTACCACAGCCACCGGCGAAAATAAGCATTGGCTGATCAGCAAAATTCCCATGTGGATTGCCAATAGCGATGAGGTCTCTCACGTCATCGCGGTGGGTGAGGATATTAGCGCGCGAGTCGAGGCCAATCGCGCCGTAGCCCGAGCCGATAAACTGTCGGCGATCGGACGGCTGGCTGCCGGAGTGGTCCATGAAATAAACAATCCGCTGGCAACTATCTCAGCTTGTGCTGAAGCTCTGGAATCGCGCATTCAGGAAGGCGGATTTGCTGGTTCGGTTGCACTTGAAGACCTGAGAGAGTATCTCGGGTTGATTCGCAGCGAGGCCTTTCGCTGCAAGACGATTACCAATGGTCTCCTGGACTTTAGTCGGACTCGCGCGGGTCAGCACGTTCCGCTGATTCTTGCCGACGTAGTTGCCTCAGCAGCTCGTCTACTCATACATCAACAACACGATCCATATATTGAGTTCCGGATACACACCCCAGATGATTTGCCGCTGGTCTCAGGTGACGCCGGTCAGTTGCAGCAGGCTATTATTGCTCTGGCTACCAACGCCATGGACGCAATGCCAATTGGTGGCGTGTTAATGGTGTCCAGCCGTCAGGAAGGTCCGAATGTTCTGGTCGAGGTAAGCGACACCGGAGTGGGTATTCCACCGGAAAATATTGCGAAGATTTTTGAGCCCTTCTTCACCACAAAGGAGGTTGGCAGGGGTACAGGTCTCGGCCTGGCAGTTTGTTATGGTATCTTAACGGAGCACGGCGGAAGCCTTGACGTACAATCCACGCTTGGTGTCGGTACAACATTCACCATCACTCTCCCGGCAATTGAAGAAGTTGGAGACGTAACGGTTTGAGCGAACAACAGCCAGCACGAATTCTCATTGCCGAAGACGAAGCTAATTTGCGCTTGGTTTTGCAGAAGGAACTAGAGCGGCTCGGATATAGAGTACAGTCGGCGCCTGATGGCGACGCTGCGCTGCGTAGGCTTGAAGAAAGCAATGTGGACGTCCTGCTGTGCGATATAAATATGCCGCGCGTGGATGGAATGGAAGTTCTACGTCGCGTTCATGAAAGGCCGAATCCGCCGGAAGTAATAATGCTAACTGGTCAGGCAACGGTGGAAACCGCAGTAGAGGCCATGAAACTGGGGGCATACGACTATCTAACAAAACCCTATCGAATAACTGAACTCGATATACGCGTAAAGCAGGCAGCGGAGAAACGACGACTGCGTGTCGACAATTTAAGATTAAGAGAACAACTAGCCCGACAATCAGGCTTGCCGGAAATCGTCTCGGTGTCAAAATTGATGAATGAGGCGGTCAGACTAGTTGAGCGAGTGGCACCGTCGGATGCTTCTGTTTTGATTACCGGCGAATCTGGTACTGGAAAGGAACTTATTGCTCACGCGATCCATCGTCTTTCCAGCCGAGCCGAGGGTTCCTTTATCGATTTGAACTGTGCTGCCTTCCAGGAGTCTCTGTTGGAATCAGAGCTATTTGGTTACGAGGCTGGTGCCTTTTCGGGCGCCAAGGGTCGCAAACTCGGGTTAATCGAGTTGGCAGACGGTGGCACGCTCTTTCTGGACGAAGTCACTGAGCTCCCGGCGCCGCTTCAGGCAAAACTCCTCAGGGCGATAGAAACGCGTACCTTCTTCCGTGTGGGTGGCGTACGCAAAGTCGAAGTAAACGTGCGCATTGTGGCTGCGACAAATCGGAACCTGGATTCAGTAGTAGTTGACGGGTCGTTTCGTTCCGATCTTCTTTACCGCATAAATGGCTTTCAGATCAATCTGGCGCCACTCCGCGAAAGGCCGGAAGACATCGAGCCACTCTCGCGCCATTTGCTAAGCATGGTTGGAGGAGCCACCCCGGTTGAACTGGATCCGGAAGCGCTCGAGGCGTTGCGGGCATACAGCTGGCCTGGCAATGTTCGCCAGTTAAAGAACTGTCTTGAGCGAGCGGTCATTCTTGCAAGCAACGGGCGGATAACTATATCTGAGCTGCCACCCGAAGTAGCGCGGCCGCCGGTGCAGGTATCGGCTGCCATGATTTCGTCTGCCGCAGCATTTCCCAATGACTCTGGCCCAGCGCTGCAATCCGCGGGTTCTGCAACATCTTTACGAGAAGTGGAACGCCAACAAATACTTGCGGCCCTTGAGCAAACTGGCTGGCATCGCGGCAAGACCGCGGAGATCCTGGGCATATCTCCTTCAACCCTTTATCGGCGATTGCGCGATTATGATCTTGAAAAGCGCCGCTAGCTGATCTCATATTCTTTAAATCCGACAGAAAATATCGGCGCGAATGAGGAGTCATTCGCGCCGATTCGGTTTTCCAGGAACTACTCCGCCGATCGGGATCACTCTCCTCCTACGGCGCTGTGCGCCCAGTTTCTACCCGGATAGAGACCGTGAGAAAACTGCTACTGGATGCCCCCGGCTTGTCCGGGGCAGTCTCACGTTGGTTGCTATTACCAGATGTGACGAGCGGCTTTGGATGCCACGGGCTCGCCCCGTGGAGGTTCACGTTTGCTGCTAGCGCCCGAAGCAGATAGCAAGGAACGTGAGCCTCCACCGCTCAAGGCGGTGGCATCCTCAAAAGTTGAACGCTTGACGTTTTAGCGGCGAGCGTGAATCTCCCCAGGACAAGCCGGGGGCATCCAGCAGCAGTTTTCACACATCCTCGGTAGCGCCGGGTCGATTCCGGCTGGCAGGAGCCAAGTTGCTGAGATTGACCCGGCGCTAGCGCGCTCGGTTTTATGGTTAGATCTGGACTGTTGCTTTGGTCCGGGACGAGGATTGAAGGAGCGCAGTTCGAAGTACAAAACCGAATCGGCGTGGATGAAAGGAGCAATCACCCACGCCGAATCGTCTTGCAGGAGGAATCCAAGCAAGTTCTTAGTTTTGTTGTTGTCGTCGTTTACGCAAGTACATACCAGCAAAACTTAACCCAGTTCCCAGAAGCAGAATTGATGCCGGTTCGGGTACCGGCGCAGGCGACGTGGTCGCCAAGATCTGATGGCCTTGGCGCGAAAGAAAAAGTGTCAGCTACCGCAGTAGCAGGCAAGCTAAGAAATGTAAGGAAGGTGAGTGAGAGTAAGAGATTCTTCACGGGGTAAATTCTCCGTCTGGTGACTTTGAGAAATCTGGGAAAACCTGTCAGCGGTCCTTCCCCGCACCAGAAAGAGCTTACTTTGCCGTCGTGGATAGTATGCCGGTGAGGCACTTCAGCCGGAGACCATCCGAATAACGTGTCTGACGACACTCGGTTTGTGCTTCAATGAGCAAACGGCAGGCCAGAGAGTTGGCCATGCTATTGCTAACAGTTTGCGAGAGTTAATCGCTGCAATACCCTCACAGAACGAAAAATAATCCAGATCTCAGATGTAGTTTCTGGAATGTGGACACGCTCAGTTCGTTGAATTGAAACGCTGAAAGCGTTGGCTAATTCCAGCCCAGGGTTGGCACAACCCTGGGATTCTATGTCTGACAATTCTGGACGCAACTCTGAAGGAGTTGCGCCGACGGCAGGGAGAATTCAGATGTTTAATCTCAACGATCCGAGAGGCTCAGCACCCGACGCAACTCCTTCAGAGTTGCGTTACTT
>WNFZ01000123.1_pt1 | contig 71064 bp, 72 predicted proteins | sample 5400081 | NCBI WGS metagenome assembly WNFZ01 (sample SAMN13153365, study PRJNA577476) | soil metagenome | isolation source: 80 cm soil or saprolite under grassland replicate 1 | place: USA:California | collected 2016-06-15
CAATCGTCGTGTCCGTGGAACAAGCCTGTCACGCCGGAGGTCGCGGGTTCGAGTCCCGTCGCTCCCGTAAAGTCCCTGCAAATCGGCAGCTTCTGTTGCCGGCACGGGCGCGAACGACCGCCGGCCTTCCGATCCATCCCGCGCTGATCCCGTACGCGAGACGCGGGTCCGTAAAGTGCTGCAAATTGGCGCATTCTGTGGCTGGCCTAGGCTCAAGCGACCTCCCGCCTTTCCGTCATCCCGCGCAGATCCCGCACGGGAATGACAAGGTCGACCGGAGAGAAGCTTGCCGGCGTCGATACGGATCCCTGTGTCCACGACGCTCACAGCAGGTCCTCCGCCGCGCAGGACTCCGAAAACGGGCGATGCTGGAGAAGGACCACAGCGCGGTTCAGCCCGACGGCGACCCGGCGGTCTCACAGTCACCAGAAGGGGGAAGAGCGCGGCTGGGTGAGCCCGGCACTCGGCGGCCGGATGCACGCACCGGCTAGCGTCTGCCGCATGTCTGATCTCGGAGGCGAGCTCGACGCCCTTGCGTCCGGGACAGGGTTCTCGGGTGTCGTTCGGATCGACCAAAGCGACCGGATCGAGCTCGCGAGGGCGTACGGCCTTGCGCATCGCGGCTTCGAGATCCCGAACGCGGTGGACACGCGCTTCGGAATCGCGAGCGGGGCGAAAGGCTTCACGGCGCTCGCCGTCGTGAGCCTGATCGAGGAAGGCGTGCTCGAGCTCTCGACGCCCGCCCGCTCCGTCCTCGGCAGCGATCTGCCGGTGATCGACGACGGCGTGACGGTCGAGCACCTCCTGTCGCACCGGTCGGGCATCGGCGACTACCTCGACGAGGAAGCCGGATTCGAGGTCGAGGAGTACGTGATGCCGGTACCGGTGCACGAGCTCGCGACCACCGAGGACTACCTCGCGGTGCTCGACGGCCATGCGAGCAAGTTCGCGCCCGGCGAGCGCTTCGCGTACTGCAACGCCGGCTACGTCGTGCTGGCGCTCATTGCCGAACGCGCGAGCGGCGTGCCCTTCCACGAGCTGGTCGAGCAGCGCATCTGCCGGCGCGCCGGATTGACGGACACGGCGTTCCTGCGCTCCGACGAGCTCCCCGCCCGGACCGCACTCGGCTACATCGAAGTCGACGGCGAGTGGAGGACGAACGTCTTGCATCTCCCGGTGCGGGGCAGTGGAGACGGCGGGATCTACTCGACCGTGGGCGACATCAGCTCTTTCTGGCAGGCGTTCTTCGCCGGTCGGATCGTCTCGACGGAGTGGATCGCGGAGATTGTGCGCCCCCACAGCGACGTGCCGGCACAGTCGATGCGCTACGGCCTGGGCTTCTGGCTCCATGCGTCGACCGACGCCGTCATCCTGGAAGGTCGCGACGCCGGAGTCTCTTTCCGTTCCGTGCACGACCCACGCACGCAGGTGACTCTCACCGTGATCTCGAACACGGCTGGGGGCGCCTGGCCGATCGCTCGGTATCTCGAGAATGCGGCTTCAAGCTGAGCGACTTTCCTCGTAAATCGGCCCACGCGAGCAGTCGGCGGTAGTGAAGGTCGCCTGCGCCAGTGTTCGGGAATGACGCCAGAGCGTCGCCGTACACTGGGTGCGACGACACGCCGCCCTAGGACGAAACAGTTCTGTTCCTACCTCAGTCGAGGCGAAGGATCGTTTCCTCGATCTCCTCACCGCGACCGGGCGCGAAGTCGCGGTTGATGCCAACGCGTCGGAACCCAGCTTTCTCCAGTACTCGAAGTGAACCAACGTTGTCCGAGGCCGCTCGGGCGTACAGTGGACGTTCGGCGGTCTCGGCAAGAAGAATCTGTAGTGCTGCGCTTGCGATGCCTTTCCCCCATTGCGTTCGGTCTACCCAGAAGGTCACCTCAGGCTGATCGTCGATTCGGAAGGACGCGATCGTTCCAGCGATTGCTCCGTCGACATCGATGACTCGGCACGAGGCGCTTGTGTCGGCCCGCACGCGCGACATCCGGTTGAGAAACGCGCGGCGATCCGTCTGATCCTCGGCTGTGAAGGCTGCCATTCGGACCGACTCCGGATCCGTCACTTGCTGATAGATCGTGTCGAGATCGCGGTCCTCGAGCGGCCTCAGCGAGACGTTCATCCGGGCGATCCTAAAGGTGACGTTGCCTAGGCGGTTCCAGGGGAGTCGCCTGGGCGAGCGTGCTCTCGCCGCCGCCGCGACCACGCTTAGCGTTCTGCGTCCGGCCGCTCCGTCGGCCAAGTGAGCCCAGGAGAGGCCGTCGAAGCATGACCGACGGCGGATATCGCCTTCGACTCGACCGTGCAGCGTCTGGGCAGCAGAAGGGCAGCAAACGCCCGAAATCGAGCCTACGCAACCGTGCATAAATCAGCGCGGAGGGCTCGCAGGCCGCCATGAATAGAGCGATAGCGCGTCAGTCGTCGCCAATCGTCGTATCGGTGGAACAAGCCTGTCACGCCGGAGGTCGCGGGTTCGAGTCCCGTCGCTCCCGTAAAGTCCCTGCAACTCGGCATGTTTCGTTGCCTGGTGAGGCGCAATGCGGCAACGCGGTAGCCTCGGAGGGCGATGAGCGGCGGATGTCAAGAACGCTGCGGCTGACCGGACCGCGATCGCGTCGACCGACGCCACGTTCAATCCTTGGTGGGGTTGTACGCGTCTCTCCCCTGCATGCGCGCACTGCTATGCCGACACGCTCGCGCGCCGCTACGGGCATCAGCTCTGGGGCGACGGCTCGCCGCGTCAGCTTTTCGGCGAGCAGCATTGGGCGCAACCTGGCCGCTGGAATCGTCAGGCTGAACGTGCCGGACAGCGGCTCAAGGTGTTCTGCGCGTCGATGGCCGACGTGTTCGAGGAGCACCCCGAGCTCGACCCTCGACAACACGAGCGGACTCGAGCAGACTTCATCCCACTACTCACGGGCAGCTGAAGCGGCCGCGCCGACGGTCGACGGCTACGATCGACGCGATGGACAAGCCACGGTGCCGCCAGCCGAACCGTTTCCAGCGGCTGATCGCCTTCCTCCGCCGCCGCTGCGAGCAAACGGTCCCGACCTCCTGGCTCGACGAGCGGCCCGCGGATCCGGATATCGGCGTGCGCGAGCCGCGCCGACCGCGGCCCCACGGCGGCGCGGGCACAGTGCTGCTCGAGCCACCACTGTAACCACCGGGGACCGCGCGTCCGTTTCGGCCGGCCGGGCCGGCTCGACACGACCTAGGTTCGCTTAACCCAACGCCTGATCAGCGCCAGTCCGCGTCCTCGGCGATGCCGGCTGCCGTGAGCGCCTCCCTGCGGCCCCGGTAGTCGTCGATGCGGACGATCCGTCCCTCGCGCAGCGTGAAGACGTTGAAGATCTGGCCCAGCGGCTCTTCCACCGGGCCGATGTTCGGTCCGCGTGCGCCCAGCACGACCTGCTCGCCGCCGCGGGTGAACTCGAGTGCGTCGATCTCGCGGCGCTGCTCGAGCCCCCAACGGAAGGTGTCGATCACCTCCTCGCGGCGGTGACAGACCCACTCCTCGCGCAACCCCTGCCAGCTGACATCGGGATCGAGCAACTCCGCCGCGGCTTCGAAATCACCGCGCCGAAGGGCGCCGAAGAAGTCGATCATGACCGCCTCGAGGTTCTCTTGGCCGATGCTTGGCATTGCTCCTCCTTAGCGTCAACAGATCACCCGCGGATTAGTAGCCGCGCAAGGAGGCGCACGAGCACCGCCGCCGAGGCGCTCTGGTGCGAGCGCTTGCCGTGACGGCAGCGTCCGCGTGGGCGTGAAGGCCGAGAACTCGAACGAGCTCTAGCGTCAACCAGGCACAGCCAAAGTCTACGCCGACAGACTCGCTGGGGCATCGTTGCCGCGCATCCGGCGTGAGCCCGGGCGCAGCACGTCCCGGGGCCACCTGCGTATCCAAACCAGACAACAAAGGCTAGAGCCTCTATGGAGCCCCGCGGTTGCAACCGGTGGCAACCGGTCGCCAATCGGTGCGCCGCGGCACGTGGTCCAATGCGCTCTTCGGCCGCGACGTAGCCAATGCCGACAACAGAGGATGGAGCCTTTATGGAGCCCCGTGGTTGCAACCGGTGGCAATCAGTGGCAAATCCGATCGGCGCGGAACGCGCCAAAACATGCGAAATCCGTTGCCGTGGGTTGCCACCGGTTGCCTGAGAAGTTCCATGGTAATCGGCGAGCTCGCCCTCCCGGCCGGCAAACGGGGTCGGACCGGCGGCCTTCAACCCCGGGAAGCTCTCGGCGAGGCCCGGCGCTACGAGCTGGTAGAGCTGCTCCGGCTCATCAAGGTCCTTTAGCTGGTGCGCGCCCAGGTCGCGGAGCGAGACCTCGGACAGCGGGTCGGCCCTCAGCAATTCCCGGCTCGTCTGCGAGACGAGTACTTGCCCACCGTGGCCGGCTGCGCAGATGCGGGCCGCGCGGTGCACGCCGAGCCCGACGTAGCGTTCCTCGCCGACGGTGGGCTCCGCGGTGTGAATGCCCATCCGCACGCGTAACTCGACGCCGTCGGGCCAGGCGTTCTCGGCAATGGCTCTCTGGGCCTGGACCGCTGCGGCGACGGCGTCCTTGGCCCGGCGGAAGGCAACGAAGAACGAATCCCTGGGTGTCGATCTCGCGGCCGCCGAACTCGTCGAAGGCTCCGCGCAGGATCCGCTGCTGATCGGCCAGAGCGTCCCCGTAGCGATCCCGCAGCTGCTTGATCAGCAGCGTCGACCCCTCGATGTCCGTGAAGAGGAAGGTGACGGTGCCGCTCGGAAGCTCGGTTATTGACATTTTCGTTTACCTCGGCACCTGTCTAGTGCGTGCGCCCCGCTGCGTCAAGCTTCCTCCACAGGGCCGGTGCCCTCGAGTGGTCAGATCTCTGCCGCAGTCAGGTTCGGGCAGCAGGCAGGCCGTGCCCGGCCCACTAAGTAGTTCTCGGCTGACAACATTCCGTGGCCCACTCGTGGCCCAAACGGCTACCCGGCCCAGCAGGCCTGGCTGACCCACCACCGAGAGAACGAGACGAGGAGGGCCTTCGCGTTCCCGCCCGCGCGCCTAGATCCGCCGTGGGGCTGCGCGGAGCGGACGGCCACCTGCTTGTTGCGTCGCGACCGAGCTTCCTTCGGTGAGCGGCTCCGCGAGATGGAGGCCCGGAGGGAGCGGGTCGGGCGCTCGCTGGCTTCAGCACGGCAACGAGCTTTCGGACGACCGCCACGAGCAGACGGCGCGGCGAGCAGATCCGTCGTCGAAGTCGTCGAAATGAACGCTCCTATCGCGGCAGCCGCGCCCAGAAGCGTCGTAGCTCCACCGTGACCAACGCGGCTACGAGCACGAGCACGGCGAACGCGACGACCATCCCCCAGATGAATGGAAGTGCCGTCAGTGCCGAGCCGATCAAGACGGCGACGCCGACGATGAAGGCGATCCCTTCGAGAATGAAGACCACCCACAAGACGTCGCTACGCGTGATGATGGGCGAACGCTCCACGACCCCGGAGTTCGACCCTGATCCCGCCGGTCTTCCCCCCTCCGGGAACCCTTACATCCGCCTTGCTCGACGCCTCCCCGTCGACGTCAGCCTCCCCCTGTTCCCCGACTGGACGCCGTGAGCACCGTCCGCTGACTGACGTCGCCGTCGCCTCACGGCTTGGCCCGGTAGTGGAGGTGAACCACCCCGTTGCCGAAACGGCGTTCGTCCAGCAGTTCGAGCTCCAGGCGGACATTGTCGGGGAGCGACTGTTTTCCGCCTCCAACGATGATGGGCGTGAGGAACAAGTGGTATTCGTCGACCAACCCGGCCTTGATCGCCTGGGCGGCAAGGTCGGGACCACCCACGGTGATGTCGCGTTCCGCCGCCGCTTTCATCTGCCGGACCGCTTCGGGGTCGAAGTCTCGTTCGATTCGCGTCCTGGCGCTGGAGGGCGTCTCCAGCGCCTTCGAGTAGACGATCTTGTCGGCCGCCTGCCAGATCCCGGCGAAGTCCTGGATGAAGGGCGGCTGGTCCGGGAGGGTGTGCGCGGTCTCCCAGTAGACCATCGTCTCGTAGATCCGGCGCCCATAGAGATAAGTGCCGATCGGTCGCTCGAGGTCGTTGACGAACCTGTGCACCTCCTCGTCCGGCGCAGCCCAGTCGAAGTTGCCGTTCTCGTCCGCTACGTAGCCGTCGAGCGACGTGATCGCCGAGTAGATCAGCTTGGCCATGGGTAGCCTCCCCTCCCCACACCGATTGGACCTCGCAAACCCAGCCTAACCCGGCGTGAGTAGCTACTCCCTGTATGGAGCGAGTTGTCAGGCCTCGGCCGGAGCGTACGTCGCAACATGACAGGGTCGATCATCAGCCGAAACTCATCGACGAGGCCCTGCTCGATGATCCGGTCGCTCCCGCAAAAACTCTGCGAATGCTCTCCGCCTCCCAGCTGCGGCCTAGCGGGCGCAGCCGGAGCGATGAGTTTCGGCCGTGCCGCGGGTTTTACTTGGCGATGGGGCCAGCCGGGCCCCGCTGCGAAGGAGGCCCAGGTGATGAAGGTGGCGACGACGGACGTGAAGGTGGCGGCGATCGACGAGATGGAGCCGATCCACGGCGGACTCGCGCGCCGGGCACGGGCGACGCTCGGGGTCTCGGCCTGGGGCATGCAAGTGCTGACGCTGCCCCCGGATTGGGACGGCTACCCGGAACACTCCCACAGCGCGACTGCGTTCGACCCGAACCAGGAAGAGGTCTACATCCCCCTCTCCGGGTCGGCGACGCTCGTCGCAGGGGACGAGCGGTTCGAGCTCGCGCCAGGGATGATGGCGCGCGTCGGCCCGGAACAAGAGCGGCGGATCGTGCCTGGGCCTGAGGGCATCCGGTTCATCGCACTCGGCGGGAGGCCGGGAGCGTTCGATGCACCCACGTGGACGGAGCTCGGCGCGCCACCGCCGATGCCGGCGTAACGTCCGCGCATGGAGCTGCTGACCGCGGCCGCGGCCGGCGACGAGCAGGCGTTCGTCCAGCTGACGGCGCCTCTGCGCCGCCGGCTGCACGCGCATTGCTACCGGATGCTCGGATCCGTGCACGACGCCGACGACGCGCTCCAGGAGACGATGCTGCGCGCTTGGCGCGGCATCGAGCGCTTCGAGCCGCGCGCGGAGCTCTCGTCGTGGCTTTACCGGATCGCGACGAACGTCTGCCTGCGGATGATCGACCAGCGCGACCGCCGGTCGGCGACGGTGGACGCGCACCTGCAGCCGTATCCCGACGTACTGCTCGAGCCGCAGACGCCCGAGCGCGAGGCCGAGCGCCGCGAGACGATCGGCCTCGCTTTCGTGGCAGCGATGCAGCTCCTGCCCCCGCGACAACGGGCGGCGCTCGTCCTGCGGGACGTACTGGGCTGGTCGGCGCGCGAGGCCGCGGAGACCCTCGGCATCAGCGTCGCGGCGACGACCAGCGCGCTGCAGCGCGCACGCGACCGAGTCGAGCGCGAGCGTCGGGAGGGCACGCTCGCACGCGTGCACACGCCGGCCGACGCACGCGCGGAGGCGGCGCTCATGCGCAGCTTCATCGACGCGTGGGAGGCGGTCGACATCGAGCGCTTGACATCCCTGCTGGCAGGCGACGCGCTGATGACAATGCCGCCCGAGCAAATGCGCGTCGCCGGACCCGCAGCGATCGGCGGCTTCTTCGCCACGGTGCCGCTGGGCGGTCGCCTCGACCTGATCCGGCTGCTGCCCGCCCGCGCGAACAGGCAGCCGGTGCTTGCCGCGTACGTTCAGGAGTCCCCTGCGGAACCGCCCCGCGCCTACGGGATCATGGTTTTCGCGATAGCCGGCGAGCGCATCGCGGGCATCACCGGCTTCGCCGGCGATCCGGAGCTGTTCACAGTGTTCAAGCTCCCGACCGAGCTCGACTGACGCCGCCGTCCCCGCGGCGGTTTCAAGCTCCAGAACCTGAAGGTGCCGGCGACGATGTGGCCGCGGGAAAACGATCACGAACTAACCGGCCGGTTCCAGCCCCATCCTGATTCGGCACGACCTCGGGAAACGGAAGCTGCCCATCCCTGCCCCTGCCACGGCGAGCCTTCCAATCGGTGGGGTTGACGCCCGAGACGTGCACTGCAACACGAACCTCACCGGTCCCGGCTCCGGAACAGGCCGCTCGACCACGCGGAGCACCTCCGGCCTACCCGCCTCTGAATAAACGACGGCTCTCAACTCGAGCCGTTGACAACCCACGCGTCGACGGTCTGGTCCTTGCCACGTAGCTCCAGCGTCCGTCGTTCGAGCCCGGTTGTATCGAGTCCGCCGGCCGTGGCTGCCTTGGCGCTGATGAGAATCTCACCCGCCCCGGCCAGGGCCGTGATCCGCGCGGTGATATTGACCGTGTCGCCGAGGGCCGTGAAGTCTCGGGCATCGCCTTCCCCGACGGTGCCCACGAAGGACTGGCCGGTGTGCACGCCGGCGCCGACCGGAATCCATGGCTCTGACCCCTCGTTGCCGATCTGCTCGAGTAGGCCCCGCGCGGCCGCGATCGCGTCCGCCGCATGGTCGCTCCCGGCGAAGCCGGGAATGAAGAGCGCCACTGCGCTGTCTCCGACGAACTTGTCGACGATGCCATCCCGTTCGTCGATCACCTCGGCCGCCGCCCCATAGAAGCGTGACATCAAGCGTGAGAACTCCTCAGGCAGCATGCGCTCCGCGATTGCCGTCGACCCGCGGACGTCCGCAAACAGCACTGAGATCTCGACCTCAGCGCCCCCGGGATGCTTGTGAACCGCCCGTATGCACCACTTGCAGAGCCGTCGGTTCAACGTCGAGGGGCCGTAACGAATGGCCCGCATCAGGACGCCACCAGGCCCCCGGAAAGGGGCGTTGCAGAGCTTGCAGCGCGGCGGGGAGGGGAGCGCGCCCCACATTCGCCGCATGCCGTGCAGACGGGGGTAGTTGCCCGTCAGCATCTGTCTCCACATCTCCTCCGGCGCCAGCTTGGCCATAGGCCTGGACGCTACACGTGACGGGAACGCCGTGGCCAGGACTCGCGACCTTTAGGCGACCTTCTCGATCGCGGACGTTCGCTCCTCCTCCAGCAGGTCGAGCACAGCTTCCTCGACCGCGCCCTGGAAGGAAGGTTGGCCGAGAGCCACGGCTTCCCCGAGCCCGTCGAGCGCGCCGCCGATGGTGAATCCGTCGTGATAGCGGTCGAAGACGCGCGGGTCGATATAGGACGCGCGACAGACGGCCGGAGTGTTCCCGAGATAGTGGGCGACCTCCTTGATAGCCCGCGCGACCGCCCGCTTCCGCGCTGTCTTGGTGGCGGCCGCGCGACCGGAGACGGCGAGCGCGACGGCGGCGATGACGGTCGCATTCCAGGTGCGGAAGTCCTTCGCCGAGAAGTCCTCTCCAGTGATCTCCTTGATGTAGTCGTTGATGTCGTCGGAGCGGACGTCGACCCAGCTGCGCCCGTTCCGGTAGGCGAGTAGCCCGGTTCCTCCCCGGCGGCGCTTCAGAACCTTGACGAGGGCGTACACCTCCGGATCAACAATCGACTGGACGCGCCGCTTGCCGCCCTTGGCGACGTAGTCGAATCTCAGGACGCCGTCCTCCTGGAGCGTCACGTGCCGCCTTTGCATCGTGGCGAGGCCATACGTCTGGTTCTGCTCTGCGTAGCCCTCCGTCCCGATCCGGAAGAATCCGCGGTCGAGCAGGCGCACCGCGCCGGCGAGCACACGCTCCCTCGTCACCTTCTTCTGGCCGAGGTGGCCGGCGGCGGTCTTACGCACGCGCGGAAGCGCCCGAGCGAAGCGGATCATCTCGTCGAACTTCTCCTGGTCGCGTCGCTCGCGCCAGCGCTGGTGATAGACGTACTGCCGGCGCCCGGCCGCGTCCGTGCCGACAGCCTGGATGTGGCCCATGGGGTACGGGCAGATCCAGACGTTCTCCCAGGCGGGCGGGAGGACGAGCTCGCGGATGCGCTGGAGGATCTCAGTGTCTTCGATCCGCTCGCCGTTCGCGAAGTACTCGAAACCCCGGCCGCGCCGGCGACGCTCGATCCCAGGTCCTGAGCAATCGACTCTCCTCAGCCTCGCCACCCCCGCGTCCTTCCCTCCAAGCCGATGGTCCAGTCACACTTGGTTGCGCCCGTATGCGTGCAATCGTCCTGCTCGACGGCGAGCCTCGCTTCCGTCCCTTCCCCTTCTCGCTTCCGGCCGACCCAGCGGTCGGCCAGGCGCTTCGGAACGCAGAACGCCTCCTCTCCAGGACACCGAGCCGCTTCGACGGGCCGATCGCCTTCTGCCACGGGGTGTCGGCCGACGGCGCGATCCTGCGCCGCGCGGGACGCTATGCGGAGGCGATGGTCGTCTTCGAGGAGCCCACGCTTGCCTTTCGGCTCGGCTTCGCGCTCGGCGTCCAGCTCTTCGTCGAGCGGGCGGAGGGGCCAGTTCTCTTCCAGCTCCGCGGACCTTCGATCGGCCGGGACCCCCTCCTCTGGACGGCATCAGCCTCCGGAGGGCTCACACCGAGCGAGCAACCCCGAACCGCGGTCCTCGAGGACGCGGCCGAGGAGATCGGGCTCGAGGAAGACGACCTCGAGGGCTTCCGCCCGGTTGCTGTGTGCGTCAACGACGACTCGGGCTCAGCGCTCGTCGTCTACCACGCCCGCCTCTTGCCGCACGCCGAGCCCGACCCCGACGAGAAGAAGGTCGCCGAGCTGCACTGGGCCGGGAGTCCCGCAGAGCTAGGGGCGCAGGTGTCAGGCGACACCGTGGCTTGCTGGGAAGCGCTCGAGCGCTGGCGGGAAGCTCTCCGCCACGGGGCAGCAGCTTAGATTCCTGAGGGTTCTGGGGCGCCGCTGACAAGAGAGGCAAGCCCGAGGGACGACGGACAGTGCAAATAGCACGGCCGAGTCCCGAGGGCGAAGCATCTTGCGGTCAGCGGCGTCAGGCGGCCCGCGGAGCCAGGCTCCGCCCGGCTAGAGCGGCCGCCGTCGAGGACTCTCAGGCGGCTTCTTCAGGCGCGTCGTCGCCGGTGACCTTGTTCCACCAGGTCGCTTCGCGGTCTTTCAGCTGGCTCTGGATCTGCTGGACGTAGGAGGCGAGCTCGCTCTCCTTGGTGGCGAGGCGCACCTCGAGCTCGGCCAGCTCCTGCTCGCGCCGCTCGAGCTTGTCTTCGCGAATGTCGTGGTCGGCCTCGACGCCGGCTTCGCGATGCTCGACCTGCTCCTCGCGGTCGTCGAGCTCCCGTAGGCGGTCGCGGATCGTCTCCTCCATCTCTGCGAGACGCTTTTCCTTGCGCTCGAGGCGACTCTTCTGGGAGTCGGTGAGCTGCTCGCCGTTCTGGAGCTCGGCCTCGCGCTCGGCCAGCTCCTTCTCGCGCTCGCGCAGGCGCTCCTCGTACTCCTCGAGATCCCGACCACGGGCGGAGTCCTTCTCGACGCGCCCGAGCGAGGCCTCTCGACGACCGAGCTCGGCCTCGCGCGCGGCGATCTCCAGCTCGCGGGTCTCCATCTCCTTAAGGCGAGCCAGCGCATCCTGGGTCGCCTTGCCCTGGCCGGAAAGCTCGGTCTCGAGACGCGTGGCGTCGTTGCGAAGCCGCTCTTGCTTCTTCAAGAGGTCTGCCTCGCGCTCCTCGAGCGCCTCCTGCTTGGCGGTCACTGCGGCGAGCTGCTTGGCCAGCTCCCGCTCCCTGTGCGCGATCTTGGCCTCCGCGGCCGAGTAACCCTTTTCCTGCTCGCGGACGGCGGCCTCACGCGCCGCGAGCGACCGCTCGCGCGCGTCCTGCCGGGCCGTCAGCTCCGCCTCGCGGGCCTCGACCGCGGCTTCGCGCTTGGCGAGCTTGGTTTCCTGGCCGCCCAGGCTCGATGCCTGCTTCTGCACCTGGCTCTGAAGCCGCTCGTGTTCGCGCTCGGCGTCCCTCAGCTCGCGGAGCTTCGCCTCCACCTGCGCCTCGCGCTCGGCGCTGAGAGCGTCCTGCCCAACCACGCGGTTCTCGATCTCGGAGAGGCGCTCCTTCTCGGTTCGCACCATCGTGACCTGCTCGGAAATACGCCGCTCGCGCTCCTCGAGCTCGGTCTCCGAGGCCGCCAGCCGGGCGGCCCAGGCGTCGAGTTCCGCCGAACGGGTGTTTAGCTCGGCCTCGAGGGGGCTCAGGTCGGTGGTTGGGAGAACGCTCTGGGTCGCGAGCTCGGTGCGCAGTTCGCGCTCACGCTCGAGCGCGGCGGCCAGCTCGGCCCTGAGGGCCTCCGTGTCGCCGTTCGACTCGCCGTACGCCGCCGGAGCTCCCACTTCCTGGAGGGGCGCCGTGGCCACAGCCTTGTCGCCTGCTCGGTTGTGGTCAGGCCGGCCCACGAGCTTGGCCCGGAGGCCAGTCCCGAACCCGGTCTCGGTGTCGCTGCGAGGCTGGTCGTCTTCGGACATCGACGCTCGCCGGCCTAGAAGAAGATGCCCTTGAAGTTGAGGAACGCCGGTCCGAGGATGATCAGGAACATGGACGGGAAGATGAAGAGCGCCGTCGGAAAGAGCATCTTGATCGGCGCCTTCATGGCCTTCTCTTCGGCCGCGGCCTGACGCTTGTTGCGCGTGTCGGTCGCCTGCACGCGCAGGATGCGTCCGAGGGAGATACCAAGCTGGTCGGCCTGGATGATCGCCCGCACGAAAGAGGCGAGTTCCGGAGCCTGCACGCGTTGGACCATCTTCTCGAGAGCGTGCTGGCGCGTCTCGCCGATGCGCATCTCGCCCAGGGAGAGCGCGAATTCGTCGACGAGCGGACCTTCCATGTGCTCCGTCAGCTTCGCGATGGCAGCGTCGAATCCGAGCCCGGCCTCGACGCTGACGGCGAGTAGGTCTAGCGCATCGGGAAGCCCCGCGCGGATCTCATCGCGGCGCCCCCGCGCCTTGAACGAGACGAACATGTCCGGGAGCATGAAGCCGACGAAGAGAAAGAGGAGCGCCAGCAGGATGCCGAGCGAGCCTTTGCCCGCGACGCCACCGAGGAGCGTGCCTCCGAGGAAGCCAAGAATGGCAAAGACGGCCTTGCTCGCCAGGAAGCTCGTCGGAGAGAATGCGCGACCGACGCCCGCCCCCATCAGCCGACGGCTCACCTTGTCGACAGTCATGCGCGGGCTGAGCTTGAGGACTGCGTGCGCGAGGCCCATCTTCATTGGCTCCACGGCCCGCTCGCGGAAGCCTTCCTGGCTCTGACCCGGAGCGGCCCGGCGCCGATGGCCGTAGGTCGCGGCCCGGCGGAGGCTGCCCTCGCGCTGGCGCGCGGGGAGAGTTGCCACTTCGCCGATCAGGTAAGCGGCGAGACCGAGAGAAGCGAGACCGAATACGAGTAGGAAGATCATGAGCTCCTAGCCTTTGAACGAGACGATCTTCTTCAGCATTAGCGAGCCGATCGTCATCATCACGAACATCAGGATGATCAGCTTGTGGCCGGTGGAAGTCGTGAGAAGCGGCTTCATGTACTCGCGGTTGATCACATAGATCGCCAGCCCGACGAAGAACGGAAGGCCGACCAGCGTGTACGCCGACATGCGTCCCATCGCCGTGAGGCCGCGGATCTTGCGGTGGAACTGCTGCCGCTGGCGCACGGTGTCGGCGACCATGTCGAAGAGCCCGGCGAGCGAGCCTCCGACCTGGCGCTGGATTGTCACGGCGCTCATCACGAACTCGAAGTTCTTCGAGCCGACACGTGCCGCCATTTCGGCGAGTGCGTCGTCCATGGGCCGCCCGAGCCGCGTCTCGTTGAGCACGCGCGTGAACTCCTTGGCTGCCGGATCGACCCCCTCGTCCACCACGCTCTGGACGCCCTGGCGGAAGCTGTGGCCCGCCTTCAGGGAGGCGGCCATCGTCACGAGCATGTCGGGAAGCTGCTCGTCGAATGTCTTCAGCCGCTTGCGCGCCTTGTAGGAGAGGAACGCGTACGGGAGGAAGGCCCCAACGGCGAAGCTGACGGCCATGAACCAGAGCTGCGGGTTCAACGCGGCCGAGAAGAACCCAAAGAGCAGGCCGAAGCCGAGCATGATGTAGGCAAACTCAGGCGTTCTGAGAGGCACGTCGGCGCGCTGGAGCAGCGTGTCGATCTTCTTCCATTGCTTGAGGTTGCCGAAGACGCTCTCGGTTGCCTTGAAGAGACCCGAGAACATTGCGAAGCGCTTTCCTTCGCGCTCCCGCTTCAGGGCCTTCGTCCGGGTCGCCGCGACGTGGGGATCGAGCCGCCCGCGCAGCCAGGTTCCCTTCGGCGATGCGAGCGCGAACGCGGCCGCGATCAGCGCGAGCAGAGCGACCACACCCGCGAGCACCGGGAGACCCCAGTCACTCGTGTAGAAGAAGTCGGGCAGGAGCGGAGAGGGCTTGGCGGCCACCGCGGGCGCGTCCCCGGGGGCGGTCACGTGAGCGGTGAGCTGGCCGCCGCCGGGGAGCTTGACGACCAGGTCGAGCAGATCGCCGGGCCGCGCCGAAGTGACGTAGTCGAGCTGCCAGGTGCGGCGCAGGTCCTCCGCGATCGACGTGTAAACGTCTGCGAGCGCCTCTGTCGAGGCGGCTCCGTAGTAGTTGCCGTCGGTCGCATCCGCGAGCCTCTGGAGCGGTTCGGGCCTGAAACCCCCGGCCTCGATGCCAATTGCGTAGACGGCGACGCCGTTGTTCTTCGCAGCCCGGATGGCGCCGTCGATCGTGGCCCCGCCCTCGGAGAAGTTCGCCCCGTCAGACAGCAGAACGAGGACCCGCGCCCCGCTCGGCTCCGTGGCCAACTGATGGGCGGACTGAACGACTGCGTCGTAGAGCGCCGTGCCCTTGACCGTGTCCACGTACATCGTCCGGAGAACGGTGTCGGAGTCGATGGTCGACGTCGAGAACCGGGTCAACGATTCAGCTTCGCTGCCGAAGGCGCAGATCGAGATCCGATCGGAGGGAGACTTCGCGGCGAGAAAGGCGCGGGCACCGCTCGTCGCGTCTGCGATCGCCTGTCCCGCCATGGAGTGTGAGCGGTCGATACAGACCACGACGCTCTTCGAGGAGCCGAGGTTCGTGGCCTCGAGCCCGGCGACGGGCCGGCCGTTCTCCCGAATCTTCGGCGGGGTCTGAGTCGACGAGGGCGCGACGACCGTCAGCTCGACGTGCGGAAAGTTCGTCGCATTGGCGTGCTTGACCTCCCCGGCGCCTAGAGCGGCCGCCGGGAGGACAAGAGCCGCGAGCAGGACTGCGCAGGCAACCCGTCTCACTTGAATCCGCCGTAGCTCGCCGCGGTGAAGCTCGGCCGGAAGTTCGGGTCCTCCTGCTGGAAGAACGTCGCCGGCAGGGTGACACCGTTCGCGGCCATCTTCTCGAGGAAGTGCGGCTTGAGGCCGGTGCAGGACAGAGGGGAGAGCAGCCGTGTGATCTGGGCCGAGGCCGCCTCCTCGTCAGGAGGCCGTGCGAGAAAGATGTCTTGGAGCGTGATGACATCCGATTCCATGCGCAGGACCTCGGTGACGTGGCTGATGCGGCGCGAGCCGTCAACAAGGCGCGAGATCTGCACGAGGATGTCGAACGCGCTCGCTACCTGCTCGCGGATCGCGCGCAGAGGCAGGTCGACGCCGGCCGTGAGGACGAGCGTTTCCAGCCTTGCGAGAGCGTCGCGCGGAGCGTTGGCGTGGATCGTCGTCAGGGAACCCTCGTGGCCCGTGTTCATCGCCTGGAGCATGTCCAGGGTCTCCGGGCCGCGGACCTCGCCCACGATGATCCGGTCGGGACGCATTCGCAGTGCGTTCCTGACGAGCTCACGGATCTTGACCTCGCCCTGACCCTCGATGTTCGCGGGCCGGGCCTCCAGCGTGATCACGTGCTCCTGCTGGAGCTGGAGCTCGGCTGCGTCCTCGATCGTAACGATGCGCTCGTCGCCGGGAACGTAGGCCGAGAGGGCGTTCAGGGTCGTCGTCTTACCGGTACCCGTACCTCCCGAGATCAGCATGTTCAGCTTGCCCTGCACGCAGGCGGCCAGGAAGTGCGCGGCCTTCGGCGTCAGCGTGCCGAAGTTGATCAGGTCGTCCATCGTGTACGGGTCGCGCGAGAACTTCCGGATGGTGAGCGTCGGCCCGCGAAGCGAAAGCGGCGGGATGATCGCGTTCACGCGGCTGCCGTCTGGCAGGCGCGCGTCCACCATCGGAGAGGCCTCGTCGATGCGGCGACCGACTTGCGAGACGATCTTGTCGATGATGCGCAGGAGGTGCGCGTCGTCGACGAACGTGACGCCGGCCTGCTGGATCTTGCCGTTCCGCTCGATGTAGATCCGGTCCGATCCGTTGACCATGACTTCTGTGACGGAGTCGTCGCGGAGCAGCGGCTCGAGCGGTCCGTAGCCGAGGATGTCGTCTGTGATCTCCCGGACGAGCTGGCGCCGCTCTTCGCGGGTCAGCGGCGTCCGGTCGAGGGCGAGCTGCTCGGTAACCGCCCGGAGAACGCGCTCCGAGAGGTCGCCGGTCGTTTCGGCCGCGAAGAGCTCGGGTCCGAGCTTGGCGATGCACGCGTGATGGACGCGGGTCTTGAGCTCCGCGTAAGGATCGACAGCTGTGCGCTCGGCCTGCACGCTGACGGAGGGCTCGGCCCGCTGACCGAGAATCTCCTCGGGCCCGAGCCCATCGCCGTTCCCGGACCCACCTTTGAGGCGATCGTGGAGTCCCATGGCTATGCCCGGCCGAAGAGCTTCCGCTTCTGCCCAGCCTTCACCGCCTCCACAGGGAGAAGGGCCTTGGCCATCGCCCGCACGGAGCGGGAGAAGTCGGCCTTGTCATCGGCGAGAACCAGTGGCGTGCCCCGGTTGACGGCGAGAGGCACCTTGCCGTCGCTCGGCAGCTCGAAGCGAACCTTCACGTCGAGGGCGCCTTCGACTTCGCCCGGCTTCATCCCGACCTTGGAGTTCGCGCGGTTCAGGACGACGCGAATCCGGTTGGACGGGAAAGCGAGCAGCTCGAGCGTTTGCAGGCTCAGGCGCACGTTTTTCAGCGTGGGCACGTCGAGGCCGCAGACGAGCAGGAGCTCGTCGGTGCGGTCGAGCGTGGCGAGCATCGGGCCGTGGAAGAACGGCGAGGTATCCACAACGATGACGTCGTATGACTCGCGGGCGACTTCGAGAAGCCGGGCGAGCTTGGCCTCGGTCACGAGCTCGGCGTCCTCCGGCCGCAACGGCGCCGGAAGGATGTCGAGGCCGGACGTATGGCGCGTCGTGTAGCCCGCGAGCTTCTCGGAGTCGAGCTCGCCGGGGGCGACGACCAGATCGTAGATCGTCTTCTCCGGCTCGATCCCGAGCATGATCGCGGCGTCGCCGAACTGGAGGTCGAGGTCGAGTAGAAGGGCCTTCTTGCCCTCATACTTCGCGAAGCTCGACGCCAGGTTCGTCGCAGTGACCGTCTTGCCCGTGCCGCCTTTTGGTGAGAACACGGTCACGACGCGGCCTCGACGGCCGTGCCCCCCTCCGGCTTTGCGGCCGGAGTGGCTCGCCTTCCGAATCGCGAAGATGACGTTCTCTGTCATCTGGGGAAGGAGAAGGACGTCCGATACGTCGGCGTCGAGCGCCTCGTCCAGGAGGACGGACGACTCGCCGGACGCGAGGAGGATCACAGGCGCCGGGGAGTGCTCGCGGATGGCCGCCAGCTCGTCGCTCGGCAGCGTGGAGCTGCGCGTCCCGTGGAGGACGACCTGCAGGTGCCCGCCCGTGAGCGTCGAGGCGGAATCGAGGACGCTGTCGCTCCAGCCCACGATCTCGACCTCGCCGTGGCGTTCCAGGGCGTCGCGAAGCTCGGCGAGCCCGTCACAGCTGCCCGTGACGAAGACGCGCACCTTCTCGCGAGTGGTTACTTGTGTCTCGAGCGTCATGGCGAGCCCGTCCTTTCAGCCGAGAACGGGTCGAACAGAAGCTTCTGGAGCTGCTCCTTCGTAAGCCCGTCGGCGAGCACCGTGCCCGACCATTCGAGCCCTTCAGGACTATCGGCAGGATCCTTGGTGGGCCTGAGACCGAGCGCCCACTCGCCGTTCGTGAAGATCCAGAACAGCTTCTGGGCCTGTGCGTCGGTGACCGCAAGCATGATCGCGTTGTCGCCCTTGCTGGACGAGAGACGGTTCGTGTCCCCGGTGGTCCCAGGCGCCTCGAGCACGAGGATGTCGCGCAGGATCATGCGGGCGATCTTCTGGTCCCCGTCCCCTTGGAGCTTCCATGCGCCGATCACGTCCACGTGGTCGCCCGTCTGGATTGTCCCGAGCAGGAGCTGGTTCGAGTCTCCCGGGATCTGGATCGCCCGCAGGTTGCCGGAAATCTTGGATCGGATCCCCTGCTCCGTCGGATTCGCGAGGCGCAGCAGGCTGACCTGCTCGTTCGCATAGATCTGCTCTGTGGAGACCTTGCCTTCGAGGTCTTCGGGCCCGACGATCGCGCCGGGCGCCGCGGCGTCCTTGGCCACCTCGACCCGCTCGACCTTGCCCGCGATCTCGGAGCCCGGCGTACCGGCGGGAATGTCCTCCTTGGCCACGAAGACAGCCGTCAGCGTCTGGCCTCTCTGGAGGTCCTGCTTCTGCTGCTTCACGTAGAAGCTGACGATCACGGCCGCGAGAACGGCAAGCGCGGCGGCGATCGCGATATTACGAAGGCGGTAAGTCATTGCACCACGTCTTTCTCAGTTCGGTTACTTGCCGTTAATCGATCAGCGAGACGTTCTTCACTCCGAAGTTCGGAGGGGCCGAGCTCACCGTGCCGGCCTGGACTGCTTCCCAGGTGACACTCACGAAATGCCCGTAAAACTTCTCGTTGTTGCCCGTCAGGTCCATCGACGTGATGACGAACGCCGCGAACCCGACGATGTGGTACTTCGCGTTGTTTCCCGCCCCCGTGAGCGTGTCGTATACCGGGAAGAGGAGAATGTCGCCCTCTTTCACTTTCTCGTCGAGGGCGCCCTTGATGTTGGTGGAGCTGAAGGGATTACCCGTTGAGACGAGATAATCCTGGTTCACTTCGAGCAACTGGTCGAAGCCTTCCGAAATCCATTTGCCGAGCTCGTTGGATCCCACGCCGTTGTCGCCGGTCAGGTTGATGAAGCCGAAGGAGCCGGCGCCGTCATTCTGTTCACCCTTGTTCTTGAGGTGGTAGTAGTCGAGCTTGGTATCTCCCTTGCACGGCGGGTCGTCCGGGCAGTTCTGGAGCATCTCGTGTTTTTCGTTGACGACGATCGGAGCGACCCATTTGGCGGCCGCCGGTAAACCGGCGCGGGCCTTCGCACGCGCATTCACGGTCACAGAGTCGACCCCGAAGACCTTGGCGAAGAAGCCAGGCGCGGGGCGACTTCCCTCGACGATGATCGTGTCGTCATCGAAGACCTCTGAGTCGAAGGAGACAGCGATCGAGCCGCCGCCGTTCTTGGTGGCGTACTCATTGGCCAGCGCACTAGCCTCACCGGAATCCTCCGGGAGCGCCTGCGCACCCGCCAATGCGGCTGCGTCGACGGTGGCCTGCAGCGCGCGGTCTGCGCGATACCAGGAACCGGCGTCGAGCACCGCTGCGGCCATGCCCAGCAGCACCACGAGGAAGAGGACGGTGAGGACGTATGCCTGGCCGCAGTTCTGCTTGTGCCTGGTCATTCCACACGCTCCGTCGTCTTGCTCGTGAGCAGGCCGTCCTTGACGACCTTTCCGAGCAGGTTGATCGAGTACTCGTACGTGGCCGTGACGGTGACGTCCGAGCCGGGCTCCCAGTCGTCCGAGGGCTCGACGCTGACTTCCAGGATGTCCTGGTCGAGATTCTCGGCCGAGGCTCGCACCTTCTCCTCGACCTTCGCCTCGCGGTCGGCCGCGGGCAGGAAGCGGGCGACCGCCGCCTGGCGGGCGCCGGCTCTGACCGCGTCCGTGACCGCGAGATAATTGTTGAAAACGATCCCGAACTGGATGATTCCGAAGAGCAGGATCGCGAGCACCGGGAGGACCAGCGTGAACTCCGCCATCGTCTGCCCCTGCTCTCTTTTTCGCCGAAACTTTTTGAAAGCCATTGCTCTTTTTCTCTTCGGGATTACTGTCGACTTGCTTAGTTCTTCTGTTGGTGAGGGGCGAGCTCTTCGTCGCTTGGAAGAGCCCGCCCCTCGCCAAACTGCGTTGCGCGTCTAGCTAGAGGACGCTCACCACGTTGTTGATGTTGTCGAGAATGCCGGTGGCAAGCAGCACGAGCGCGGCGATGATGGCGACCGTGATGACGGCGAGGATCACGCCGTACTCAGCCATGGTCTGACCCTCTTCATGCCGGCGAATCGCGGCGATCAGCTCAGTGAGATAACCGTAGTACTTCATTTGCGGATTCACCTCCCTTCGTCATCCCGGGCACGCCTAGGAGCGCGCGGAGAAACGGAAAATTCAGAGTCGAAGGTGAAACTTCTCGGGCAGTCGAAAGCCGACTGGATATGGCAAGCGACTATGGTCACGACGTGAGACCTCCCTGTACTCGGCGTGACCGCTCCGCCGCGCAACGACTCCGACAAACTGCTCCGAGCATCGTCCAAGTCAGGACCGCAAGGAATCCCCCTCCATAGGGATTCGAACCCCAACCCTCCTGTTGGGGGAGATTTGACCCTCAACCCTCCTGTTGGGGGATGACCGGCGTTCGAATCGCCGCTTCTCTGCGTCACGTCCGTCTGCGGAAACGGACTGTTTGCAATTGATCCGCGCCGAAGTGGCGGCCTCGGCGCCCGAATACGGGAGCAAAGGCAATGCCACAAAGGAATTCCTCGCGGCGGCTCGTCCTCCGCCTCGTTCTCTTCACTATCGCCGGGTGGCTCCTCTGGGCCCTCGGCAAGAACAGCGCGCTCACGGGCGCCGAGCCTGAGATCGTCACGACGGCGGTTGAGGACGGCCACAAGCCCACGCGCGCAAAGGCGAGCGGCTTCAACAAGCGCGGCTTCAGCAAGCGCCGCCTCGCCACGACCCTTGCGTTCACGACGCTCTTCTTCGCCGGCGCGGCCTTCTCGGCCGGGGCGGGCGATCTCGTCGTAGGCGCGCTCGAGGACACGACCGACACCGCAGCGACGTCCACCGAGGCGGCGCCTGAGGAGTCGAGCGACCCCGCAGCCGCTGAGGACGGCCAAGCCGAGGATCCGGCACCCGCCGACGAGGCGCCCGACCCAGCTCTCGAGCCGGCGCCGAGCGGAGACGACCAGTCCGGCGAGCCCGCGGACGACGGTTCTGCGGCTCCGGCCGAAGAGCAGCCCGCAGACGAGCAGAGCGGCGAGCCAACCGGCGACGGTTCGGGTTCCGCCGGTTCCGGCGAGCCCTCCGATCCCGGCGCAGCAGGCGACGACGGCTCAGGCGCGGACGATCAGAGCGACGAGCCCGAGGCCGGTCCCGGCTCCCCCGCGCATGCGGGTGACGAGTCGCAGTCCAACAGCGACGTCGGCGTGACGTCGGAGGACGATTCCCCCGCCGATCTCGAGTTCGACAACGAGAGCGGCTACGGCGTCGTCTGGCTCCACCGGGAACTCGGCGATCCGACCCCGCCCGCGAAGCGGCTCGCCCCCGCGTTTGCCCGGCAGCTTGTGCGCGCGTCAAGGGCAAGTCACGTCGACTGGGCGCTGGTTCTCGGCGTGCTCCGGGCGCAGGGGCACAAGAGCTCCCGGCCGGCGAGCTTCAGGCAGCTTCGCTCCCTTGCTTCGCAGCTCCGCGCGTTCCGCGCCAATGCGAATGAGTGGAGGGCAGTTCTGGCCTTCAGCGGACGAACCGCCTTCGCGGACCGCTCGGTAGCGCTTGCCAACTACAACCGCGCCGTCCGACTGCGTGGCCTCGTTCGCGGCCTCAAGGCCCAGACCCCGGCGCTCGAGCGGCGGGTGCTGCACGATTCGCGGCTCAGCATCTACGCGGGTGGTCGCGACGACGTCGCCAACCACCGGATCAACGTCCGCGTCCTCGTGCTGATGCTGTACATGGCGGAGGCACACGGCTCCATCACTGTGTCGAGCCTCGACAGCGGGCACCGGCTGTACTCGCGCCCGGGCGTCATCTCGGCCCACAAGTACGGGCTCGCGGTCGACATTGCCGCGCTGGGCGGAGAGTCGATCCTCGGCCATCAGCAGGTCGGCAGCATCACAGAGCGGGCGGTGCGCAACATCCTCCTCCTGCCCGTGGGGCTCCGCCCGAAGCAGGTCATCTCTCTGCTCGGGCTGGGCGGCCCGTCGTTCCCGCTGGCCGACCACTACGACCACATCCACGTCGGCTACTAGACGATGAAGGAGCTGCGCCTGGAGCGCCAGGACGGCAGCCCGGTATGTGAGCGGTGTCTTCTGGCGGAGACACCGCTCACACGTCTGAAGGGCCTTCTCGGACGACGTGAGCTTCCTGGTGGAGAAGGTCTTTTCCTCCGCCCGGCTTCGTCCATCCACATGCTCTTCATGCGCTTCCCGATCGACGCTGTGTGGCTCGACCGCGACCTCAACGTGCTGAAGGTGTCGCCCGTCGTGGCGCCCTGGAGGGTGGCTGCCTGCAAGGGAGCCAAGGGCGTCGTCGAGCTCCCCGCCGGCGAGGCCGGCCGCCGCGGCATCCGCCCCGGCGAGCAGCTCTTCCTGCGCGATAGGAACTAGGGGTTCAGGCGCGTGATCTGCCCGCCGATGCTCTCTCGGTGACGACGCACGCGCCCTCGAATCGGCACGCGGAGACCGCCTCGCGAACGGGCCGCGCGCTGGCGCCGGTCCGACGCATGGTCGCCGCGTTGGACGGTCTGGTAGTCACCCTCGACGAGCCGAGCAACGCCGGAGCCCTCAGGCTTCGCCAGGGCTCTGCGCTCCTCCTCATGGTGTTCGCGGGGCTCGTGCTCGTGCAAGGCGTGCTCCACAAGAAGCTCTCGCCGGTCGGTTTCGTCCTCGCGATGCTCGCCTTCGCGCTCTACACGAACCGGGGCGGGCGCTTCTTGCGCGACTGGGTACCGGTCGCGCTTGTGTTTGTCGCGTACATCGTGACCGCTCGCGCCGTGCCGGATCTTGGGGTTGGAGTCCACTACACGCCCCAGATCGAGGCGGAGCGCGTGCTGAGCCTTGGCTCCCTGCCCACGATCTGGCTCCAGGAGCACCTCTATCACGGCAAGACAGGGGTGCTGGAGGTCTTCTCCATCGCGATGTACATCTCGCATTTTCTCGCCCCGCTGCTGCTCGCCTTCCTCATCTGGGCCTTCTGGCGCGGACGCGGTTTTACCGATCTCCTCTACGGGATTCTCATCGTCTCGCTCCTCGGCGAGATCACGTTCGTGCTGGCGCCCACCGCGCCCCCGTGGCTAGCGGCTGACCACGGGCTCATCCCGCCCGTGCACCACGTGATCAAGCAGGGGCTCTACGACATCGGCCTCACCGACCTCGCGGCGCGCAAGGACGCACCCGGGAGCTACAACATCGTGGCAGCACTGCCCTCTCTCCATGCGGCCTGGCCGGTCATCGGCCTCCTGGTAATCCGCAAGCACCGGCTCCCACGCTGGCTCTTCGTCTCGCAGGCGCTGCTCGTCCTCGGAGTCGTGTTCGCGATCGTGTACACCGGTGAGCACTACCTGGTCGACGCCGTCGTGGGCTGCGCCTACGCGTTCGCAGCCTGGTGGCTACTCCACGCCGCTCTGCGCACCGGACGGCGGCACCAGGACCCGTAGCGCGCGCGGCTCGACCTCGAACGCAAGCGGAGTCTCGAGCACAACGGGCTCGCCGTCGATCGCGGCGTGGAGCCGCGCACGAGAGGACTCCACGGAGAAGCGCTCCGCGGCCCATTCCACCAGGCCCTTGGCCTCGCCGACGTTTCCGACGGCGGCCCGCGCGAGCAGTGCGAGCAGCGCGCGGCGGCTGACAGCCTCGATCACATACGCGTGCAGAAGGCTCTCGTCGAGGCAGGCGCGCTCGCCGAGGTCGGCCAGGGTCTCGATGCGGTAGTCGTTGTTCGCCACCAGCACGACCAGGGCCGCGCGTCGCTCGCGCCTCCCTTCGAACTCGAATGAGACGTCCAGGGGGCTCCGGCCTCGCCCGAGGGCCGCGGGAGCCATGCGCAGGAAGGCCATGAGCCGGTTGCGTGTCTTCCGTGCCGGGTCGTGCACGAAGCTCGCGTAGAGCCCCAGCGAGACGTTGTTGAGAGAGAGGCGCTCGCCGACCGCGCCGACGTCGATCCGCCGCTCGCGGCCCTGGAAGGCCGCGAGGGTTCCGACCGGGTCGTCCCTGTCGATGCCGAGGTCTCGGGCAAAGTGGTTCCGCGTCCCGAACGGAATGCAGACGAACGGAAGGTCGCGCTCGAGGGCGACCGCCGCGACGGCCGCGAGCGAGCCGTCTCCACCGGCCATTCCCAGGGATTCCGCTCCGGACTCGGCCGCTCGGCGGGCAACCTCGGTCGCGTCGTCGTCCTCGCCGAGGACGTGGACGTCCACCCCAAGGCGACGAGCTTCCTCGGCGAGCTCTTCCGGCGAGGGCCGCTGATCTCCCGACCGCGGGTTGATCAGGAGGAAGCCTGAGACTGAGACTTAGACAGCGCCTTCGATGGCGTGCAGTGTCCAGGCCGGACCGACGCGGACGAGGTGCCCGTCCGGGTCGGTCAGGTCATAGACCTCGGTGCCGAAGCGCGTTCGGGTGATGGTCCCGCTTCCGACTCCGTGCGCCTCGAGCCGGTCGACCTCCCGCTGGAGATCTTCGGCGGCCAGCTCCAGCCGAACCGCCCCGCCCACTTCCCTCCCACGGTCCGTGTCCCACGTCAGCACGAGGAACGTCTGCTGCTCGAGCACGAAGAAAGCGCTATGAGCGTTCTCGCCCTCGTCATAGGCGGCCGCCGGCCCGTAGCCGAGCAGCCGCGAGTAGAAGTCGACCGAGCGATCGAGGTCGGTGACGTACAGGTGAACGGCCGTGACGACACTCATGGCTACTTCGCCGGCCGAGCAGTCGCCTTGCGCTTGCTGCGTTCCTTCTTCTTGCGCTGGCGGTCGTTCTTCCACCGTCGAATCGCCCTCGATCCGCGTCCCATGCAGCGACTTTATAAGCTCCTCGGCCGTGGCGCTTGACCCAGGCCGCACGGTGGCAGAGCTACGCGAGCTCCGAGAGCTGACGGGCAACGAGGAGGGCGCACAGCGCGTTGCCTGGACGGACACGTGGGTCGAGGCCAAGAAATGGCTGGCGTCCAAGCTCGAGCCCCTGGCGGCCGAAGAGGAGATCGACCAAGCGGGCAACCAGTGGTTCACGGCCCGCGGGAGCTCCGAACGCGCTCTCCTCATCGGCGGCCACATCGACTCCGTGCCCAACGGCGGCTGGCTCGACGGCGCGCTCAACGTCGTCGCCGGCGCAGAGGTCCTGCGACGAATCGCGGAGGAGGGGGAGCCGCCCGTCACCGTACGCCTGGTCAACTGGGCCGACGAGGAGGGCGCTCGTTTCGGCCGGAGCCTCTTCGGGTCGAGCGCAGCCGCGGGCTCCATGGTCGACCAGGACGAGCTGCGTTCGCGCCGGGACGCAGGCGGCCAGGCGCTTCCCGAGGTGCTCGCTGCGCATGGCGTCGACCTCGACCGCGCGCTCGAGGCGCGCAGCCGCCTCCACGGCGCGGCCGCCTATCTCGAGCTCCACATCGAACAAGGCCCGGTGCTGGAGGCACTCGACCTCCCGCTGGGTGTCGTGCTGGGCACGTTCGGCGTGGAACGCCACCAGATCACGTTCCGCGGCCAGGCGGCCCACGCCGGCTCGACCCCGATGGACAAGCGACGAGACGCCCTCGGCGGCGCTGCCAAACTCGCGCTCGAGATCCGCGAGATCGCCAAACGAACGGGCGACGGGGCGGTCTGCACGGTGGGAAGCTGCGTCACAAAGCCCGGCATCGTCACCTCGGTGGTCGAGACCTGCACTGTGCTCCTCGACCAACGCCATCTGGACGCCGGGAAGCTCGCTTCCATGCTCGCCGAGGCAAACGACGCGAGCCGGCGGTTCGCAAACGAGGAGGACGTCGACGTCGAATGGGAGCGGGTCTGGGCGATCGAGCCGATCCTCTTCGACGAGGAGCTAATCGCGTTGGCCGACGAGGCCGTCAACGAGGTCGCCGGGCAGTCGCACCGCCTTCCGAGCGGCCCTCTACACGATGCGGCCGAGGTTTCCCGCGCGGGCGTCCCCACGGTCATGCTCTTCGTCCAGAGCCTCCGCGGCCTCTCGCACACGAAGCTCGAGGACACGAAGCCGGAGCACCTCGAGCTTGCCGTCCAGGCACTCGACCGCCTCGCGTCGAAGACGATCGAGAAGCTCGCCGGCTAAAAGGGACACCGGGGTCAGACCCCGGTGTCCATATCGGACCTGCCCGGGGTCAGACCCCGGGCAGGTCCGAAAGCGACTAGCGCGGCGATGATGTGGTGGCCGACCGCCTGCGGGCAACGACTTGCTGTCTCGCACCAGCGAAACTAGGATTTAGATGTGTCTAATTCAAAATTCACTCGCCGTCGGCTCCTAGCCGGAGCCGCGCCGATCGTGACGGTTGGGCCCCTGTGCAGCCTCGCGTCCTCACCCCTCCTGGCCAGCAACCGGGAGGCGACGCATCTCGGGCATGAGCATGCCGCCAGCGGGCATGCCGCGATGATTGGCGACGCCGCGCCAGCGCCGGGTGGACCCCACGACCTCGACGAACTTCTTTTCCCGGCACAGGCCTTGCCGCACGAGCCGGGCCGCGTGCGCGAATACACCCTTGTCGCATCCGACAAGCAGATCGAGGTCGCCAAGGGAGTGACGTTCAACGCGTGGACGTACAACGGCACCGTTCCGGGGCCGATCATCCGGGCGACCGAGGACGACCTTCTGCGCGTCCACTTGGTGAACGCCGGCTCGCACCCGCACACGATCCATTTTCACGGGATTCACCCGGCAAACATGGACGGCGTCTTCGAAGTGGTCGAGCCGGACGAAAGCTTCGCGTACGAGTTTCCCGCTCGCCCCTACGGGATGCACCTTTACCACTGCCACGCGACACCGCTCAAGAAGCACATTCACAAGGGCCTCTACGGCGCCTTCATCGTCGATCCCCAAAAGCCTCGCCCGCCCGCCCAGGAGCTCGTCATGGTGATGAACGGCTACGACACCGACGGTGACGGGAACAACAACTTCTACACCGTCAACGGGCTCACGTTCTACTACGCGAAGTATCCGATCAGGGTCAGCCGCTCGCAGACCGTGCGGATCTACCTCGCCAACCTGACGGAGTTCGACCTCATCAACTCTTTGCACCTGCACGGCGAGTTCTTCCGGCTTTACCGCACCGGCTCGACCGAGCAGTTCGAGTACACGGACACCGTCATGCTCTGCCAGGGCGAGCGCTGCATCCTCGAGATCGACTTCTCAAACACCGGGAAGTTCATGTTTCACGCACACCAATCCGAGTTCGCGGAGCTGGGCTGGATGGGCTTCTTCGACGTCGTCGACTGATGGAGTCGAGCTCGGCGGCGGAGAAGCGTAGGGCGGGCGATCTCGGCTGGCGCCTCTGGGCGTTGGTTCCGATCCTTCTGCTCGTCGGTGCAGTCTCGGTCTTCGCAGCCGCCGGCGATTCCGTTCTGGGGCTGCTCGGGCGCAACCCGCCGCCGGTCGACGAGTTCAAGATCCGCCGGGTCGAGTTCCAGCCCGGCGAGATCAGGATCCGAGTCACGAACCCTCAGCGTGACGACCTTACGATCGCCTTGGTCTCGGTCGACGACGCGATCGTTCCCTTCTCGGTCGATGGCCCGCAGCGGCTCGAGCGGCTTCGCTCCGCGACGATCGTCATCCCCTTCGACTGGGTCGAGGAGGATCCCATCGCGGTCGGTGTGACGAGCTCGACCGGAATCGAGACGACGGAGGAGATCGCAGCCGCGGTCGAGACGCCCAGCGCCTCGCCGAAGGGCTTCTTCGGTTACGCACTCGTCGGCTTCCTCGTCGGCATCGTTCCGGTGGCGCTCGGGCTCCTGTGGCTGCCGTCCCTCCGGCGCGCGGCTCCGCAGTGGCTGGCCGCTTTCATGGCCCTAACGGGGGGCCTGCTCGCCTTCCTTGCCCTCGAGGCGCTCGCCGAGGCACTCCAGCGCCAGGCGGCACTCCCTGGAGCCCTAGGCGGTCCTGGTCTCGTCCTGATCGGCGTGGCGACCAGCTACCTTGCCCTCACGTTCCTCGCCCAGCGGCTTGGCGCAGGAGGAGGGGCGCGCCGCAACACCGAGCTCGGGGGCCTCGCACTTGCGACGCTCGTCGCAGTCGGGATCGGGCTTCACAACCTCGGCGAAGGGCTTGCGATCGGCTCGTCCTTCGCACTGGGGGAGCTCACTTTGGGAACCTTCCTGGTCGTCGGCTTCATGGTCCACAACATCACCGAGGGGCTCGGAATCGCCGCTCCAGCGGCCGAGGAGAAGAAAGCAAGCATCGGCCGGCTCGCGCTGCTCGCGCTCGTAGCGGGCGGGCCCGCAATCGTCGGCGCGTGGGTCGGCGGGTTCCTCACCGACGACTTCCTCGGTGTGCTCTTCTTCGCCGCGGGTGCAGGCGCCGCCTTCGAGGTCATCGTCGAGGTCGGTCGCTTCGTCGCTCGCCGAGCGCCGGGCGGTCTTGCCTCCGGGTACGTCATCGGCGGTTTCCTGACCGGGATCGCCGTGATGTACGCCACGGGCCTTCTGGTCGCCTGACGGCGTCAGCCGAGTCGGGACACCGGGGTCAGACCCCGGTGTCCATATCGGACCTGCCCGGGGTCAGACCCCGGGCAGGTCCAAAAGCGACTAGCGCGGCACGGTGATGTGGTGGCCGACCTCGTGGGGATCGGCGCTGCTCTTCCCTTCCTTGCTGAGGTGGATGCCCACCCGGCCGTCCTTGCGCTCGATTGCCCGCACGACCCAGGGACGGCCGTCCACCATCGAGCGGCCGAGCTCGTCGCCGACCTCCGGCACCTCACCCTCGTGCACTCCCCGCCAGAGCTCCTGCCCCTGGCTGTTCTCCCGGATCCAGACGACCTCGCCTTCGATCCCGGCGTCCGCCGGGGCGGCGCCACCCGCAGCCCAGACACGCTGCGGGTCGTAAGTTGGCTGTTCCGCGCGAGTGATCTCGCGGAGAGCGAGCCGGAGCTCTTCGATCGTCGGGTTACCCCAGTACCAGAATCCGCACCAGATGTTGCGGATGATGCGGTTGGAGTCCAGGACGAACGTATACGGGAGAAACGGCCGGTGCAGCTCGTCCGTCAGCTCCAGCAGATCGAGCTCACCGGCGATCCGCCGCTCCTCGTCCGAGAGAAACGGGAAGTCGGCGCCGATGCCGGCGCGAAAAGCTCCGTTGACGTAGGGCTCGTCGACGGTCACCGCGGCGATGCGCCCGTACTCCCGCTGGAGCTCGTCCTGGGCGTCGACGAGCTTCCTGAGCCGGATCTGCTCCTTCGGGCACCACCAACCGCGCACGAACGCGAGTACGAGCGGCTGCTGTGGCGCGATCACCTCAAGCGAAAGCTCCTTGCCCGTGTGCTCGGGCAGGCTGATGTCGGGGAACTCGTTCCCGACTACAAGGTCGTCTCTCATCGTCTCCCCTTTGCTAGGCCGGTCGAGGTGAACGCTATCCCCGAGCGCTAGCCGACGAAGGTCTCGTAGAGGAGAAAGAGGTTCAGGAGGATGATGAGCGTCGCGACCCCGCACGCTGCGCCCGTGGTCAGGCGCGTGTTCACGAGCGACCCCATCAAATTGCGCCGGCTCGTGAAGATCACCAGCGGGACGAGCGCGAACGGGATCCCAAAGGAGAGGACGACCTGACTGATGACGAGCGAGCGGCTCGGATCGACCCCGATGCCGAGAATCACGAGCGCCGGGGTAAGCGTGATCGCGCGCCGCAGAAACAGCGGGATCCGGCGGTTGATGAAGCCCTGCATGACCACTTGCCCGGCCATCGTCCCGACGGACGAAGAGGAGAAGCCTGAGGCGAGCAGCGCGATTCCGAAGAGGATGGCCGCCCCGGAGCCCAGCTCGAGCTCGAAGTTCGCGTAGGCATCCTCGATCGACTCGATGCCGATGCCAAAGAACACAGCCGCCGCGATCGCCAGCATCGAGATGTTCACGAGCCCGGCGATCGTCATCGCGATGATCACGTCGATTCGCTCGAACCGCTGGATCTTCTTTTTTTCCTCCTCGTCACGGCCTTCGATGCGGTTCTGCGTCAGGGCGGAGTGCAGATAGACGACGTGCGGCATGACCGTGGCGCCGAGGATTCCGACGGCGAGCAGCACGGACTCCGTCCCCTCGAACCTGGGAAGGACAAGATGCTTCGCGACTTCCTTGCCGTCCGGTTTCGCGATAAGCACTTCGAGCGCAAACGACACGACGATGACGCCGACAAGGGAGGCGACTGCGGCCTCGAGCCGGCGGAATCCGTAGCGCTGGAGCGCAAGGATCCCGAACGCCCCTGCGCCGGCCAGCAGGCCCGCGAGGAAGAGAGGCATTCCGAAGAGGAGGTGGAGGCCCAGCGCAGCGCCGATCACTTCGGCGAGATCTGTTGCCATCGCGATCCCCTCCGCCTGGAGCCAGAGGACAATGGACACTGGCTTGGGGAAATGGTCGCGGCAGGTTTCGGGCAGGTTCTTGCCTGTGGCGATCCCGAGCTTGGCCGACAGGGTCTGCACGAGCATCGCCATGAGGTTGGCCGAGAGCACCACCCAGAGGAGCAGGTACCCGTACTTCGCGCCGCCTGCGATGTTCGTGGCGAAGTTGCCCGGATCGATGTACGCAACTGCGGCGACGAACGCGGGCCCGAGGAAGGGCCAGAGCCCGCGGAGGCCCCGGCGCTCGCCGCGCAGTGTCTCGTGAGCCGCCCGGAGGGTCGCCGCCTCGCCGGGAAGGACGTCCCCGACCTCGACCGTCGCCCGGCGTCCGTCAGTCGTCCATCTGTCGCTGGTTGCCTGTCTGGCCTTGTTCATTGGCGAAACCTATTTTTCGTCGCGGCGAAATCTTAGTGAGAATCCGGGCTGAACGGTGAGCAACCCCTCGAAAGGGTGATACCTCCCACCGTTCCCTCACCGATAGTCGAAGACAGGGCGAAAAACCCGCCCGAGCACTGCGGCAACTGAGATCTGCGGCATATGAGCACCCCGTTGAGAGAGCGTCCCGACGCACCCCTTGGAACCCTGATCTTCAGGGCAGGACTCCTGCCCGCGGAGACGATCGAGAACGCCCTCGAGGAGGGCGTCAAGACCGGACGCCGGCTCGGCGAGATCCTCGTCGAGCGCAACCTGATCAAGGAAGAGGACCTGACGCGGCTTCTCGCCGGGCAGAAGGGCCTACCCTTCGTCAGCCTGCGCGAGCGGGGCATCGAGCCCGACGCGGCCCGCCTGCTGTCCGAAGACCAGGCACGCCTGTTCACGGCGCTGCCGATCGGGTTCGAGGAAGGGACTCCGATCGTCGCCGTTGCCGACCCGACGAACGACGTCCTGAACCGCAACATCCGCGAGGCGCTCGGACAGGAAGCTCGGTTCATCGTGGTCGCGCGCAGCGAGCTGAACGACGTTATCGGCGAGATCTTCGGCGGCACCTACGAGGCTGCCGCCGCGGCCCCTGAGCCTGAGCCTCAGCCGCCGCGGGTCGACACGAGTGTTCCTGCCGCCGAGCCTGAGCTCCCGGCCGCCGAGTTCGAAGCCGGGCCGGAGCCGGCGTTCGAGGCCGACCGGACAATCGAAGCTGCGCCCGAGCAGGAAGCGGCGCCGCACTTCGACGCCTCGGAGTACAGCTTCGACGCGCCTGCTGAGTCTGAGTCTGTGCCCGAGCCGGAGCCCGCGTTCGAGCGCGAGCCGGAGCCCGAAGCTCTGCCCGAGCCTGTTATGGAGGCAGCGCCTGAGCTGCCAGCGCCCGCGTTCGAGGCGCCCGCGTTCGAGGCGCCCGCGTTCGAGGCGCCCGCGTTCGAGGCGCCCGCGTTCGAGGCGCCGGCGCCTGCTCCCGAGCCGGAGCCCGAGCCCGAGTTGGCGCCGCTCGCCACGGAGCCGTTCGTGCCGCAGAGCCTCCCGCAGTCGAACGGGCAGATGCACGAAGATTTCGAGGACGACACTCCCCCTCCGGCCGCCGCACCCGCGGCGGCCTATCGCGTTTCCATCCGGCTCACATTGGGTGAGCGCATGACCGTGGCCGAGTGCGAGGACATCGGCGAGGCGAAAGGCTACGCCAAGGCACTGACCAAGCAACTCGGGTCGACGGACAGCGACGACTGGCCCTTCGTGAACGGCCGGTTCCTCAAGCCGGACACGATCGTCTCCGTCGACGTCGAAGAGCTCTAGACGTCCTCTAAGGCAGAAGTGCCGATTTGAGGCCGGCGGCCAAGCTACGGCGCGCGGCCAGGGCCTCGAGCACGAGCACCGTGTCTGCGACAGGGATGTCCTCCAGGTAGTCCCCGCGGATCTCGAAGGACTCGAGCACTCGCGCGACCGAAGTCGCATAGGCGTCGCGGTCGTGCGCGGACAAGGACGCGAGCGCGTCGCCCACGGCCTCGGGAAACGCCTCGTGGCGAAGGGCCGGCGCGAGTGCGGCCGCTTGCTCGTCCTCGGCGAGCGTCAGCAATGCCAGCACGGCCGCGTAGGCGCCGATCGGCGAGTCCGATTCCTGTGGGCGCTGCTCGAGGGCCCAGCGGGCGTCCTGGACGGCTCCCTCCCAGTCCCCGGCCAGGATGCGCGACTTGACCGCCCCGATGAGGCGCCCCCAGCTGCCGGCCGGGGCGCCGTCCCAGCTCTGGCGATAGCGCTCGGCGGAACGTGAGAGCCAGCCGGCTGCTTCGGCCGACCGACCCTGCATGAGACGGGCAAGCCCCGCTCCTCCGGCGGCCATGGCCACGCGTACGAGCTGCTTCTGCCTCCCGTCGAGATCCTCAGGCAAACGGGCCAGCCCGTCGCTGTAGCGGCCCTCCTCGCGCTCCGCGTGGGCGTCCCAATCCATGGCACTGGAGCCTATTCGGCTCGACAGCCCCCGTCTGGGGGATGCTCGTCAACACCGTTTCGACGACAATTGTCATTGCCGTTGACGCTCCAGGGGAGTCCGCCACCGCAGGCGGGCTCCCTTCCTCTTTCTGGAGCCGAAACGACTTCGCTCTTGCGTTACGGGTCAGAAAGTGGTCAGAATGCGCGGCGCTTCGAACCAGTACCCCGATCGAGGGTTCACGCCAAAAGGCAAAATGGACGTAAACAGAGAAAGAGAGTGGCGGGCCACCCGGCCCGCCACCCCCAACGAATCAATGACACCGACGAGCTGCTACCACCAGGGAGTGCCGGCCACAAAGGCCGCAACAGTCCCAAGCGCAGCGCAAACGAACGCCAGCTTGAGTCTCATGGAGCCGTCCTTTCCGACGTTGACAGCTCCTGGGCCCAGGATTGACAGCTCGACTTTATAACAGGTTTCGGATGCCACGACAAAAGTCAACTCATGTCGACAGTGCCGCCGCCGTCGGCGAGCGGTTGAAGGACGCGCGCGAACGGGCCGGCCTCAGCCAGCGCCAGCTTTCCTTTTCGGGCTGCTCCCCGGCCTACATCTCGCGCATCGAATCGGGCGACCGGATCCCCTCCCTTCAGCTCCTGCGCGAGCTCGGAAAACGCCTGGGCGTGTCCGAGGACTATCTCGCGACAGGCGCGGCGGACCGCGGGGTCCGCGGCGCCGAGCTCGCCCAGGCCGAGGTCGCCCTCAGACTCGATGAGCTGGACGCCGCGGAAGAGCTGTTCGAACAGATTCTGGTCTCGGCGGTGACAGATGCGGAGAAGGCGGAGGCGCACGCCGGCCTCGGACAGCTCGCCTCCCGCCGGGGCAATCCGCGCGAGGCAATCAAGTTCCTCGAGCGGGCCCGCGGGATGACCGACCGGATGATGCGGGCCGCTGTCGCCGAAGCCCTGGGGCGGGCGTACGCCATGGTTGGTGAGCTCGAGTCCGCGATCGGCGTCTTCCAGGCCGCCCTCGACGAGGCGGATGCGCGCGAGGACGACATCGAGACGATGCGGTTCGCGGTACTCCTCGCCTCCGCGCTGATCGACAGCGGGAACCTCGGGCGGGCGGAGGAGCTCCTCGGCCGAGCCCTGGCGCTGGGGGACAAATCCCAGGATCCGCTCGTCCGCGCGAGGCTTTACTGGTCGCAGTCGCGCCTCCACGCCGAGCGCAGCGATCAGGACACGGCGGCCGACTATGCTCGCCGGGCGCTCGAGATCCTCCTGCTGACCGAGGACACGTACCGGACGGCTCGCGGCCACCAGCTGCTCGCCCACATCGAGCTCGACCGTGGCAACGCCGACGAGGCGCTGGTTCTGCTCGAGCGGGGCTGGCCTCTCCTCGAGCGGAGCGGGAACAAGCTCGAGCGGGCTCAGTACAGGCTCGAGGAGGCGAGAGCCCTCGCCATGCTCGAACGGAGCGAAGAGGCGGCTGCGCTCGCCATGCAAGTTTCCGGGCTCATCTCCGACGCGGCTCCCGAAGACGCCGCGCGGAGCTACACGGTTCTCGGCAACGTCTACGAAGAGCTCGGTGAGAGCTCTCGCGCCCGCGAGGTCTACGAGCTCGCCGCCGAGCTGCTCGAGCCTCGCAACCCGAACCGCTTCCTCATCGAGGTCTACTCCAAGCTCGCCGACCTGGCGGAGGCCGAGGGTCGGAAGGAAGAGGCCTACGATTACATGAAGAAGGCCGTCCGCCAGCAGCGGGCGGTTACCGAAAGCCTCGTTTACTAGCCCCGAACGGCTCTCGCCTGCGATATAGTTCGACCAGGCCCGCGCGCCAAGATCGCGCGCAGGAGTCCTCGTTTCCCGGCAGCGCAGGCGCGCTGCTCCTATGCAAGAAGCGATAGAGCACTCGACCGTTGCTGCGGTAGAGGCGGACGGCTTGGCAGCCGCCGCCCGCCGGGCGGAAGCCTGGGCGGGTGAGCCCTTCCTGCATGTGGACGAAGATCCCGCGGAAGCCCTCGCCGAGGGACGGGCGCGCCGCCGCGCGCTCGACGACGCGCTCGCCGAGATGGAAGCCGGCCGGCGGACTCCCTCGCCCGAGTGGAAGATCCGCTACTCGCTCATGCTCGGTCTCGAGCGCGTTCTCGCCGACCTTCCGCCGCGCCTCGCTTCGGGGACGGAGCTCCGGAGGCACCAGATCGACGCGCTCGCCGGGATGCTGACCGAGCTGATCTCCCGGCACGAGGAAGCGCCCGAGAACGGCAACGGCCACCCGGCCGTCGAGGAGGATGAAGAGGAAGAGGAGTTCGAGGAGCCCGCTCCCGACGACGGCGAGGTAACCGAGCTTCCCCCCGAGAAGGATCCCGGAGCGATTCGCCGCTTCCGCTTCCGCCATCCCACCGCATCCGGGAAGACGATCGCGGCCGGCGGTTTCGTCGAGGCCGCCCGGACGATGGGCATCCTGATCCTCACCCATCGGCGCCTGCTCGTGCAGCAGTTCACGACCGACCTCACGACCGAGGGCTACGGGGACCGCTTCCGGCCCGCGATCGAGAAAGGCCAGGAACCGCTCCGCGGGAATCCGATCACGATCCAGACGTACGCGTGGTTCGCGCGCCACGTCGGGTCGATCTCCAGGAATGCCTACCAGCTCGTCATCTGCGACGAGGCCCACACGGCGCTCGGTGAAAAGACGAGCAGCGCCATTCGCAGCTTCCCCGAGCCGATCTACATCGGGATGACTGCGACCGAGCAGTTGATCGCCAAGCAGGTCTCGGACGTCTTCCCGGCCTCAGTCGACGACCTGCCGCTCGGGGACGCCGCGCGCCGGGGCCTCATCGCGCCGCTGCGGTGCCTACGCGTGCCACCCGCGGCCGCTGTCGCCTCGGTTCCGATCGTCGGCGGCGACTACGACCAGGAGATCCTGGCCAAGGTCCTCGATCACAGCGTCATCAACCAGGCGGCGGCGAGCCTCTACCGCGACCGCTTCGACCAGACACCTGGGATCGTGTATGCGGCGGGTGTAGAGCACGCCTACAACCTCGCCCGCGAGTTCCGGGCGGCCGGGATGAAGGCGGAGGCGGTCAGCGGCCGCACTCCGCCCGTAAAGCTCGCGGAAACGCTGGCCGCCTACGAGCGCGGGGAGATCCACGTTCTCATCAATGCCATGCTCCTGGCGGAGGGCTGGAACTCGCCTCGCGCAACCGTCTGCATGCACCTCGCGCCGACTGCGAGCCGTCGCGTCTACCAGCAGCGGATCGGCCGCGTCATGCGCACCCACCCTCGCAAGGAGGCGGGCGTCGTGGTCGACTTCGTCCCCGACGCCGCGACCCACAACGAGCGCACGGTGACCCTTCACAGTCTTCTTGACTCCGACTTCTACCGCCCCGGAGCACGCGTCACCCCCGCACCGCGCCGCCGAGTCCAGCGGCGAGCGCGCCGCAAGCTCTCTCCCGCGCCGTGGCTCGTGCCGGTCACGCCCGACATCCGCCGACGCGTAGCCGTCATCACGCGAGAATGGGAGCGCGTCGCTCCGGGCAAGCTCGCCGAGGACGAGCAGCTTCTCTGGGCCCGCATCGCCGGGCGGCAGGTGCGCTTCGAGGAGCGGCAGCATTTCGCCGAAAAGCTCGCACGCGCCTCGAGGGAGTGCCGCGAGGCGTTCCTCATGAGCTGCGCTGCGGAAAACCCAAACCGCCGCCTGCGGCTGTCGGCGCTCGGCGACCGCGTCGCGGTCACGGTGGATCGCGCCGACTTCGACGACCTGGTCACGATGGTCACCTCGGCGCCAACCTGGGACAAGGACCGAGTCCAGGGCGTCCGCATCCTCTTGCGGGCAATCGGAGAAGGGAAGGTGGACGCCCCGCCTGACATCGTCGCACGCTGGACCTGGCGACTCGCCCGCGCGACTCGCAAGCTCCAGGACCGGCGCGCCAGTTCCGAGCTCCCGGAGGCGAAGCGGTTGCTCGGTGCTCTCACCAACTCGCGCGGCCACCGGCACGAGGAGAACGCTGCCCGGCTCGTCAACGTCGCTCTCGAGCAGCCTCTACACGTCGCGGTGGCGCTGCTCGCCTCGGCCGAGGCCTACACACCGACGGCCCAGCGACTGATCGACGGCATGCGTGAGCGGCTCGGCTCGATCAACGACGTGGCCAACGCTCTCGCCGACAACCTCCCGGCGCCCAAGCAGCACTCCGGCAAGGCCCGCCGGCGCCGGCGCCGGCGCAAGCAGCGCGACCAGCAGCCGAAGCAGCAAGGGCAGAAGACGCAAGAGCAGAAACAGGCGCAGAAGCCAAAGGCTGCGCAGCCCGAAGCAGCCGGCTCCGGCTAACTTCTCCTCGTGCTCCTTCTCGTAGGCGTCGCCTTCGTCGCAGGCGTCGTCACAGCGATCTCACCCTGCGTCCTCCCCGTGCTACCGATCGTGCTCGCGGGGGGAGCGACAGGCGGTCGGCGGCGTCCGTACGCGATCGTCGGAGGCCTGGTGGTGAGCTTCACCGCCTTCACGCTCGCGGCGACCGCTCTGCTCTCGGCACTCGGACTCCCAGACGACCTGCTCCGGAACATCGCCATCGCGGTCGTGCTCCTGGTGGGGATCTCGCTGCTCGTGCCGGCGCTCGGCCGCCTCGTCGAGCGGCCCTTCCAGGCGCTCGGACGGCGTCCGCCGGGCGACGCGGGCGGCGGCTTTCTCCTCGGAACGAGCCTGGGGCTTCTGTTCACGCCGTGCGCCGGGCCGGTGATCGCCGCGGTCGCCGCGCTCGCCGCGACGAGCCGGTTTTCGGTCGAATCGGTCCTCGTGACGCTCTCCTACGCCCTCGGGGCAGGCGCCGTCCTCCTGCTCCTCGCGCTCGCGGGCCAGAGTGGGGTAAACCTCCAAAGCCTGCGCCGGCGCGCGCCACAGGTGCGCCAGGCGCTCGGTGCGGTGATCGCAGGCGCCGCCGTTCTCATGGTCTTCGGGCTCGACCTGAAGCTCGCGACCTACGTCCCCGGCTACACGCGCTCGCTCCAGCGCGTCGAGAGAGCCGCGGCCGCGCAGCGGGAGATCGGTCGGCTCGTGGCGGGGCGCCGGCACATCCTCCCCGAGGGCCGGTTGCACGACTTCGGGCAGGCGCCCGAGTTCCAGGACATAGACCGCTGGGTCAACTCGAAGCCGCTGACCCTCGCTTCGCTCCGTGGCAAGGTCGTCCTGATCGACTTCTGGACGTACTCCTGCATCAACTGCCTGCGCACGCTCCCGTACGTCAGGCGCTGGGCCGATACGTATCGCGACGCCGGCCTGGTCGTCGTTGGGGTGCACACGCCGGAGTTCGCGTTCGAGCGCGTGCCCGCGAATGTGGAGCGAGCCGTCGGCTCACTGGGAGTCCATTACCCGGTCGCGCTGGACAACGGGTACGGGACCTGGAGCGCCTGGGGCAACCAGTACTGGCCAGCCAAGTACCTCGTCGACCGCCAGGGACGCGTCCGCTACGCGCACTTCGGAGAGGGCGAGTACCAACGGAGCGAGGACGTCATCCGCACGCTCCTCGCCGAGAAGGCGCTGCCGAAGCCCGTGTCGGCCTCGATCCCTGACCAGACGCCGACCGAGCTCCTGACGCCAGAGACCTATCTCGGCTCGGCTCGCATCGACCGCTTCGTCGGCTCACAGCTTGTCTCGGGACGCGAGGCGGACTACTCGATCCCCAAGGTCGTCCCGCAAAGCTCGTTCGCCTACGGCGGCCGCTGGACGGTCGAGAAGGAGCGCATCGTCGCGGGCGGGGACGCGAGGCTCCGGCTGTCGTTCCACGCGCGCAAGGTGTTTCTCGTGCTCGGGGCCGACGGCCGGACGGGAACCGTGCAGGTGAGTGTCGATGGCCGGTCGCTGAAAACGGTGCGGGTGACGGAGGACCGTCTCTACACGCTCGCGGAGCTGCCCGGGGAAGTTGGTAACCACACGCTCGACCTCTCCTTCTCGCCCGGAACCGAGGCCTACGCCTTCACCTTCGGCTAGGCATCCTCCTCGGAGCTCTCCTCGTCGCGCCGGGCCTCGTGCTCGCGGAGGAAGCGCGTGAGCTCCGCGGCCAGCGTCTCGCCTGACGGCATGTCGAGCTCCTCCCCCAGCGCGTCGCGCCGCTCCTCGAGCTGCTGCACGTACGCCTCGGTCTCCTCGTCGGAGGCCACCGCCTCGCTCACCTGGGTCTCGTAGGCCGCGGAGGCCCGCTCGAGGTCGGCGAGGTCGAACTCCGTCCCGAGCAGGTCGGCCAGCCGCAGGCAAAGGGCCAGCGCCGCCTTGGGGCTGGCCGCGAGCGAGGCGTAGTGCGGTACCGCGGCCCAGAGGCTTGCCGAAGGGAGCTCGGCGCGCCGACAGGCGTCGTGGACGACGCCGACGATCCCCGTCGGGCCCTCGTAGCGCGACGAGGCGAGCCGCAGCTCCTCTACGAGCTTGGGGTCGCTCGCCGAACCCGTCACCGGGGCGGGGCGTGTGTGCGGCACGTCGGCGAGCAGCGCGCCGAGCGTGACGACAAGCTCGACTTCGAGGTCGCGGGCGAGCTCCACCACCTCGTCCGAGAAGGTCCGCCAGCGCAAGTTCGGCTCGATGCCGAGCGCGAGAACGGCGTCACGCTCCAGACCCGGAATCGAGGCATGGTAAAAGGCAGTCTCCGGCCAGTCGATCCGGCGCGTGAGGCCTTCCTCCAGAGCCACATGGGGCCTGGTTGCCTGGAAGTCGAAGAATTCCTCGGGGTCGATGTCCGCGAAGCGGCGCGCCTTCCAGGCCTGCGCGAGGAAGCTGGCGGCCAAGGAGGCTCCCTGCGCTCCGTCGTTCCAACCCCTGAAGGCGGCGACGAGCACCGGGCGGCGCAGAGAGGGGCGGCGCTCGATGCGGAGATGTCTGCCGATGGAAGGAGTTTAGGGCAGCCGAGGCTTCGATCTGAGGATCAGCCTGGCTGCGAGCGCAACGACACCCGCCCAAACCGCTGTCGCCAGAGCGACGTGCACCAGCACGAGGCCCCACGGCAGATGGGTTCGCCACTGGATGTCTCCGATCGCCATCTGGGCGAGGAGCGCAACCAGCACGCCCCCAGCGAGGAGGAGCTCCGTGCGAGGCCGCGGCCGCGCGTAGTAGAGCGAGGCGACCACACCGAGGTAGACGATGCCGAAGAGCGCCGCGGCCCCGACGTGCAGGTGGAGCGCGTCGGGAAGCAGCCCGAATCGCCTGATCTTCTCCCCGCCGGAATGAGGGCCCGCGGCGGTGACGAGCGTCCCGGTGATCACGAGCGCGAGGGCGCTGGGCACGAGCACAAGCGCGAGCCAGTTGGCGGCAAGCGGCGAATGAGCCTTGGCTGCGTGCAAGAAGTCGTAGGCGCCGATCACGACCACGACGGCGACCGCGAGGGCGAGCAGGGAGAGGAGGAAATGCCCCATGACGATCAGCGGATGCAGCTCGAAAAGGACGGTGATCCCGCCGAGGACACCCTGGAGCAGGACAGTCACCGGCAGGACCCAGGCTGCGGCGAGCAGCCAGCGCGGGAGCGGCTCGACGCGCGTCGCCCCGATCGCCGCGGCCAGGGTCACGAGCCCGACCACGAAGCCGACGCCGCGATTCCCGAACTCGATCAGTGCGTGGTAGTCCTTCTGCGGCAGGAACGTGCTCCCGCAGCGTGGCCAGTTCTCGCATCCGAGGCCCGAGCCGGTGAGACGGACGGTCGCGCCCGAGACGACGATGAGGAAGAGGGCGGCGAGGGCGAGGAGGCTAAGCCGATAGAAGAGCGCCGGAGACGCGGCGCGAAGTCTGAGCCGCGAGAGCCGGCTCGCGCCGGCTTCCATCACAGGACGACCTCGACGCCGTTCCCTTCCTCGACGCGGCCCACGAGCGCAAGGAAAAGGTCTTCCGCCTGGAAGCTCGCGGCGAGGACCGCGCTTCGCTCCGGTGGGAGCGAAACGAGCAGGCCCCCCGACGTCTGGGGGTCGAAGGCAAGCGTCGCGAGGTCGTCGGGAAGGCCGTCAGGGGTGAGGAAGCCGGCGACGTACTCGCGGTTGCGCTGATCGCCACCGGTCTTGAGGCCGCGCCTGGCGGCCGCCAGCGCGCCGGGGAGGGCGGGAAGGCTTCCCGCGTCGAGGACGATCCTCACACCGCTCCGCTCGGCCATCTCACGGGCGTGTCCGAACAGGCCGAAGCCGGTGACGTCCGTGACCGCGTTCGGCTCGAACGGTCGCAGCGCCTCGGCGGCACGCCCGTTCAACTCGGTCATGGATTCCACCGCCGCCGCAACCTCTTCCTCCCGGGCCGCCCGCTTGTGCGCGGCGGTGAGCACGAGCCCCGTTCCGAGCGGCTTGGTGAGGAACAACGCGTCGCCGGGACGAGCCTCACTCTTGCGCCAGATCGCATCCGGGTGCACGGTCCCGATCGCCGCGAGGCCGTACTTCGGAGTGTCGTCGCGGATAGTGTGGCCCCCTGCGAGAACCGCGCCGGCCTCCGCGACTTTTTCCGCCGAGGCGTCGAGGATCGCCCGCACGGTCTCCAGGGGCAGCTCTTCGGGGAAGGCGGCGATGGAGAGGGCGAGCAGCGGCCTCGCGCCCATGGCGAAGATGTCGTTGAGCGCGTTCGCCGCCGCAATTGCTCCAAAGAGCGCCGGGTCGTCCACCATGGGTGGGAAGAAGTCCGTCGTGAAGACGAGCGCGCGCTCGTCGTCCAGGCGGTAGACAGCCGCGTCGTCGGCCGGCGAGAGCCCGACCAGAAGATTCTCGGAAGAGGCGGGCGCGAAGCCGGCCAGAAGCTCCTCCAAACGGCCTGCCGCGTACTTGGCCGCGCAGCCGCCGCCGGCGTCGAGCATCGTCAGCCGCGCAGTAGTCTCCATGCGATGGAGGTTACCGCCCGCCATCGCATCCAGGCCGCTCGCGCCATTGGCCCCCTGGCGCGCGAAAAGCAAGCCCGGCAAGGACACAGGGAGCCTGCGTATTGAAAGAAAATACGCGGGCGGCCGAGGACGCGGCCGGGCGCAGCTTTGCAGCCGCTCAGGGGCCGACTGCCGCGGGCGGTCGGGATGCGTATGGCTGTCAGAGCATGGTCGCCCAGCTCCGGCGCGTGCTCGTCCGGCCGCCTGCCCCCGGCTCCTGGGCGGCGTGGAAGCCTTACGGGTGGCGCGGTGAGCCGGATCCGGCTCGCATGGAAGAGGAGCACGAGGCGTTTCGAGCGCTCCTCGCTGACGCGGGGGCGGAGGTGGTCGTGGCTGCGACCCCCCACTCGCTGGACCCGGACGCCATCTACGTCTACGACCCTGCCCTCGTGACCGACGACGGCGCGGTGATGTTACGGCCGGGCAAGGAGGGCCGCCGCGGAGAGGTCGAGGTGATGGCGGCGGACTTCGTCGAGGCCGGCCTGCCCATCGCCGGAAGGCTCGACGCGCCTGCAATGGCGGAGGGAGGCGACACGCTCTGGCTCGACGAGCGGACCCTCCTCGTGGGGCGCGGCTACCGCACGAACGACGAGGGGATCCGACAGCTAGGGGAGGCTCTGCCGGGCGTGGACGTGGCTGCGTTTGACCTGCCCCACCTCCGCGGCGCCGGGGAGGTGCTCCACCTCATGTCCTTACTCTCGACGCTCGACGTGGACTTGGCGGTTGCCTACCCGCCGCTCATGCCCGTCCGGCTCATGGAGCTCCTGGCGGAGCGCGGTATCGAGCTGGTCGAGGTGCCGGACGAGGAGTTCGAGACGATGGGGCCGAACGTCCTCGCGCTCGGCCCGCGCGTGGCGCTCGCGCTCGAGGGGAACGACGAGACACGCCGGCGGATGGAGAAGGCCGGCGTCGACGTGCGCGTGTACCGCGGCGCCGAGATTTCCCGCAAAGGCGACGGCGGGCCGACGTGCCTGACGCGCCCGCTCCTGCGCGGCTAAAAAGGACAGCGGGGTCTGACCCCGCCTGTTGAAAAAGGCGCACTCAAGTGAAACGGGACCGCGGTCGAAGATCGGCGGACTATTGCCTAGCGCTACCTTCGATTCATGGCCCGGTCTCGACGCAGGCTGATCGCCGGCGGGATCTATCACGTCACCTGTCGCGGCAACCGGAAGGAACCGATCTTCCTTTCTGACGGGGATCGAATCCTCTTCTTAGAACTCGTCACGAAGGTCACGGCTCGCCGGCGGTGGTTGATCCATAGCTACTGCCTGATGCAGAACCACTACCACCTCTTGCTCGAGACCCCTGAGGCCGACCTCTCCGCAGGCATGCAGACCATCAACGGCGAGTACGCGCAGTGGTTCAATCGCGACTATGGGTTCGTCGGGCATGTCTTTCAAGGCCGGTTCCACGCCGTCCTCGTCGAAAGCGACTGGCACCTCCTGGAGCTCACGCGTTACATCGCTATGAATCCTGTCCGTGCTGGTCTTTGCGTATCGCCTGCGGAATGGCGCTGGAGCAGCTTCTGCGACGTGATTCGAGGCCCTCGCTCGTCACTTCACACGGCAGACAGGGTTCTGGCCTTCTTCGGGGCGGATGAAGACCGAGCGCGCCAGGCATTCGGCCGATTCGTGGATGAAGCGAGGGTCGAGTAGGGCCATGTCTTCTTTCGACACCGGGGTCTGACCCCGATCCCGGACCCCGATCCCGTTCGCGGCTACCGGAGGAGGAAGCCGTCTCCGAGCGGGTCGGCGGGGTCGAGTGCGAACTCGTGGCGACCCGTGTAATGGGCGCTCCCTTCGACCTCCGTGACGACCGCTGGGATCCCGTCCACCACGGCGTCTCCCACGACGCGGGCCCGGAACTCGGTACCAATGATGCTCCGGTGGAGGAGCTCCTCGCCGCGGGCGAGCGCGCCGTCCGTCTCCAGGAGCGCCAGCCGAGCCGAGGTCCCGCTCCCGCACGGGGAGCGGTCGACCTCGCCGTCCGCGAAGACGGTCACGTTTCGCTGGACAAGCGGCGGGCCGACCCCCTCGGCCTGCCAGAAGATGACGCCGTAGAGGTCCCGAAGCTCGGGCTCCAGCGGATGAACGAAGTCCTGCTGCGCCTCGAGGTCACGCTTGACCTCACGTCCCAGCTCGATGAAACGCGGCAGGTTTCCCGGCTCCACAGGGAACGGCGCTTCCACCGACGCGTAGAAAGCTCCACCGAAGGAGAGGTCTGCGGAGACACCGGCCGCCGCGAGATCCCGTGCCACGATGAAGGAGGGCACGTTGCGGAAGCGGACGGACGTCACGCGCCCGTCCTGCACCCGCGCGAAAGTCTCGAGCCGCCCCGACGGGACGTCCACGACCACGCGCGTCTCCGGCTCCTCCCCTTCAAGACGCCCCGACTCGAGCGCCCATGTGACCAGGGCGATCGTCCCGTGCCCACACGCTGTCGAGTAGCCCGCATTGTGGAAGAAGACGACGCCGAGATCGGCGGCCTCGTCCTCGGGCTCGGTCACGTGGCAGCCGTACATGTCCGCGTGGCCGCGCGGCTCATAGACCAGCAGACGGCGAACTTCATCCAGGCGCTTGGCCGCGAAGCGCCGCTTTTCGAGAATCGTCCGACCCTCGAGAGGAGACACACCCCCGGTGACTATGCGGAACGGCTCACCGGCGGCGTGATAGTCGACCGCTTGGATCGGGCCTAGGAGCCCGCTCCCTTCTCGATGGGCACGTCCACGAGGTTGCCCCATTCCGTCCACGAGCCGTCGTAGTTTCGCACCCGCTCGTACCCAAGGAGCTCGCGCAGGACAAACCACGTGTGCGCGCTGCGCTCGCCGATGCGGCAGTACGCCGTGACCTCCTTGTCGGGCGTGATGCCCTTGCCGCCGTAGAGCTCCTTCAGCTCGTCGGCGCTCTTGAAGGTCCCATCGTCCCGCACGGCGCTGGCCCAGGGAATCGATGCTGCGGTGGGAATGTGGCCACCGCGCTGCGCTCCCTCCTGCTCGTAGCCGGGAGGCGCGATCAGGTCGCCCGCGTACTCGCCCGGGGAGCGGACGTCGACAAGCGCTCGGGTCGACTCGCCGAGCCATCCGTGCACCTGGTCGCGGTAAGCCCTGATGGACTCGTCGCGCTCCTGCGCGCTGTAGGACTCCGCCTCGGGGGAGGGCACGTCGGTGGAGAGCTCACGGTCTTCGTCGATCCACTTCTGCCGGCCGCCGTCGAGGATGCGGACGTCGGAATGGCCGTACACCTTGAGGTACCAGAACGCGTAGGCCGCGAACCAGTTGTTCTTGTCCCCGTAGAGAATGATCGCGGTGTCGTTGCCGATCCCGCGCTCGCCGAGCAGGCGCTCGAAGGTCTCGCGGTCGACGACGTCGCGCTCGATCGGATCCTGCAGGTCTTCGCGCCAGTGAAGCTTGACCGCGCCGGGAATATGCCCTTCGTCGTAGAGGTCGGGGTTCTCGTCGACCTCGGCCACGACGATGCCGTCGTCGCCCAGGTGCTCCGCCAGCCAATCGGTCGTCACGAGCACCGGCTTCGCGTAGCCGTTCTCGGCCATCCAGACACCTCCCAGAGTTACTTTACGAAATGAAGTGAGGCGATCCTATCACTCTCAAGAAGTGGCGAGAAGGTCCTTTCGGACTGCGCTCTCGAGCTCGGCCACCGAGACTGCTCCCTCGAACTTGCCCCTGATCACCCCGCTGCCATCGACGAGGAAAACCCAGGGCTCGGTCGGCAGATTCCACTCCTGTACCCACCTGTTGAAGCCCTTCTTCGGATCATTGTCCTTATAGATCTCGACGTGGATGAAGCGGACGCCGCCGCGGTCGAACCTCTTCGCCACCTTCTGCACAACCTCCACGGTCGGTCCGCAGACTCGGCTGACGCAGAACTCCGGCGTCGCGAACACGACAACGAACGGCACACGCGCCTGGATGGAGTCCGCGATCGAGTAGCGGAGCAGCTCGGTGTCGGGCGGGTGGGCGGTCGTGATGTCCTTGGCGGGCGCGGAGGCCAGTATGGGGTTGTCGGACGCGGGTGCCTTGGCGCCGAGCGCGGGCGAAACAGACTGCTTTTGCACTTCGAGCGTCCCGACAGCCTGGATGTTCTCGCCCGCCGGATCGGCCACGAACCAGTAGCGGCCCGGCTTCGGCGTCTGCACGTGAGCCACGTAGACGTCGGTGACGTCGAGGTGGTCGTGGGGTTCGACCTCGTTTTCGTGCGCATGCTCGTGCGCGCCGAGCGGCTGCAGGGTCGCCTTCGCGGTTTGCGGCACGTCGCCGTCGCGGGCGTACTCGATCGCCGCCGTCGGAGCCTGGACGAGCGCTCCGTTCCCGCGCACCACGAGAAAGACGACGCGGTTGTCTCCGACGGCGAAATCCTGCGACCCCATCGTCACCGCCACGTCTGGCCCACTCTTCGCCGAGAGCGCTTGCTTGACCCACGAGGGCAGCTGTGCGCCCTTCTGCGTGGCGGGGGAGCTCGCCGTGTCGCCGGAACTGCCGCTGCAGGCGGCGAGCAGGACCGCGAGCGCGGCCATGAGGACATAACGCACTCCAGGCAACTGTACCGCTGGGGCCCGCACACGGATTCATCCAGGAAACCCGTCTGGCGGGCGGGCCACGGCGGGGCTATGCTCGGCGGATGACGCGTCTGAGTGAACTCATGACAGGCGCGGTGGTTTCCGTCGCGCCGGAGGACACGCTGGGAGAGGCTGCCGAGCGGATGGCCGAGGACGGGGTGGGGTCCGCCGTGGTGCTCGATTCCGGGCGGCTGATCGGCATCCTCACCGAGCGGGATCTCCTCCGGGCAGTCGCCGGGCGCGTGCACACGAGCGAGGCGCGCGTGCGTGAATGGATGACCGTGGATCCGATGACCGCCACGGAGGCGACATCTGCCGACGAGGCCATGCGAACGATGCTCGAGCAGGGCTTTCGCCACCTGCCGGTGGTCGAAGAGGGTAGGACGATAGGCGTCGTCAGCCTGCGGGAGCTGATGAGGGCGGCAATGCAGGTCGACGTCGGGGCCGAAGGCCCGAACGACTAGCTGCTAACCCGCCAGCAGTTGCGCCGCGATCAGGCCGGCCGTAACGAGCCACAGTGCTGCCAGCGTTCCGATCAACGGGGCGAGTGGGCGGAGGGAAGGACGTGGTTCCATCGTCGAAAGTCTCAGGTCGCGCGCCGTCGAACATTCGACGCGAGGACTCCAGATCCTTCCGCCCCGCTAGTGACCGTCGAAGAAGCCGATCGCCATGTGCACCTTGGCGAGGAACGAAGCCAGCAGCGTCAGTAGAACGAGAAGCTGAATTTGACGTGCGTTCATGTACGTCACCTCCCTTCCTAGAACCGGAAGTCCTGTAGAGCCTCTGCCGCGCGCCGGTAGAGGTGCGCCGCATGCCTGTCTTCGCCGCGGCGCACAGCCAGGTCGCCCTGTGCGACCCACGCCGCGGCGCGGTGGCTGACCGAGGAGAGCTGCTCGAAGCTCGCCTCCGCAGCCTTGAAAAGCTCATCCGCCTCGTCGAGACGATCCTGCTCGAGGAGTGAGCGCCCGAGCACGAGCTGGGCGTTTCCGATCTCATCGAGGACGTCAACCCGGTCACCGAGGAGCTCGAGCGCGTGCCTCGCCTGTTCCTCCGCTAGCTTCGGCTCGCCGGTGCGAAGGTGAACCTGCGCCAGCGAGGAGACGACGTACCCGGCGTCGGCTTCGCTGCCGACATCCAGGAGGACGCGGTACGCATCCTTCAGGTGACGGATCGCCTCCTGCGGCTTGCCGAGCTGGAAGTTGAGGCCGCCGAGGTTGTTCAGGAGCTTTCCGACGTTTGCCTGGTCGGCGAGCTCCTCGTACTGGGTCTTTGCGCGCTCGGCGTAGGAACGGGCGAGGACCCAGTGGCCCGTGCGCTCGGCGATGAGCGAGGCCTGGAAGTAGTGGTGGGCGACCGTGCGCCGGTCGTTGAGGCCCTCGGCGAGCTCGAGCGCGCGTTCGACGTCCTCGCGAGCGGCTTCCCAGTCACGCTGTCGCCTGTAGCAGCGGGAGCGCCAGCCAAGAGCGTTCGAGCGCAGACGGTCGGCGGGGAGGCCCGAGCGCTCGGCGAGGTCGAGCGCCTCGCTGAGGAGCGCGACGGCCGTCGAGATGGAGGAAAGCTTGTACCTGCAGACTCCGAGGCGGTAGAGAATCTCGGCTCGGTCGACGTCGCTGAACGTCGGCGCTTCGGCGAGCTGGCGGGCCGCTTCCAGGCGGGCGATCGCTTCTCGCACCTCGCCGAGGTTCATGCGCCCCCAGGAGTCTGCCAGGAGGGCGCGGAGCTGCAACGCCGGAACGGCCACGGACTCGAGTGCTCCGCCGAGCTGCGCAAGCTCGTCGACCGCGTCCTGGTGCGAGTTCGACTCGAGAGCCGCCTCGGCACGCGCGATGACGCTTTCGACACGCTCGCGCTCGCTCGAGGAGACGCCCGTCTCGAGGAAGCTCTGGTCGACGCCGAGCTGCGCAGCCAGCCACTCGATCGTCTCGCCCGTCGGGCGCGTCTTGCCGCGCTCGATCTGGCTCACGTACTCCTTCGAGAAGCGCTCGCCGGCGAGCTCCGTCTGCGTAAGGCCCTTCGCGATCCGCAGCTGGCGCACGCGATCCCCGAGCGTCGTTCTGACGGCCGGGGCGGTGCGGGGCGTGGTGGTCAACTGATCGCGCATGGTTTCGTAAGGTGAACTATACGGCGAAATATCTACTTCACAAGCTCACTTGACTTATGGGGCCGACTGGCTATAGTCCGACTGACTCGCATTCCGGCCGGACGCCAGGCAGAGGGGTGCGGGAGGCGCGCCAGATTCGCGGCGACACCAAACCCGGAGGCATCGGCTGGGCCGCAGAGCCGAAGTCTCCGGGTCGTCGCCTTTAAGCGGCAAAGCATGGACGCAGCATTGCCCCGTCGGCGGCCCGCGTCATCCCCCGAAAGGGCGGCGCTTCACCCGGCGGTGAAGCGCATACCGAATTCAGACCAACGGCCCTGGATCGCGCCCCGTCATCCAGCGGAGGCGCGAGGCCCGGATTGCCGGCCAGCTCTCGCGCATGACTCCGTCCAGGACCCGATCGGCCATGGTCAGGAGCCCGAGAGCAATGAAGATCCACGCTTCGGCGTCAGGATCGCGTTCGGCCTCGATCCCGCCCGTCTCCTGCGCCCGCCTGATCACAGCCACGGTATAGGCGTGCACCTCCCGCATGTGCTCCTTCATGTAAGCGCCGATGACGGCGTCCTCGCTCCCTTCGGCTATCGCCTGCACCCACAGGTTGGAGATGACCGGCCGTTCCGCCTCGGACTCGATGAAGGAGCGACCCATCGTCGCGACCCAGAGCGACGGATCCTGCTCCGCGGCGATGGCCTCCTCCCACATGGCGCGGACTCCGGCCCAGGTCGCCTCGAGGCAGGCCAGATAGAGGTCCCGCTTGGAGTCGAAATGGCGGTAGAGGACGGGCTCGGTCACACCGGCCTCTCGGGCAATGTCGGCCGTGGTCGTCCCGCGGTAGCTGCCCTCGGAAAAGAGCCTGCAAGCCGTCTCGAGCAGCGCAGCTCGCCGCTCCTCCGCGGGGAGGCGCGTGGTGCTCAAGCAGCAGCCTCCACGGCGGGCGCCTCTAGGTGGCGGTACTTGCGCACAGTGGCCACGGCGAGGACCGCGCCGGCAAGCGCGATGAGCGAGGCGACGACGAGCGCGTGCTGGAAGCCGGTCACGAACTCCGCGGCGGCTTGCGGAGTGCCCGGAGGGGCGTGAGCCTCGGAAGCGACGATCGCCCCCATGACTGCGATTCCGAGCGAACCGCCTACCTGGCGCATGCTGTTCAGAACGGCCGAGCCGACGCCCGCCTTGTCGACAGCGACGGAACCCATCGCGGCGGCCGTCGTCGGCGTCATCACCAAGCCCATCCCGAATCCGCCCACGATCAGCCCTGGGAGGAGGTCCCAGAAGTTCGAGCTCGCATCGAGGCGCGAGAAGATGAAGAGCGAGAGCGAGAGCAGCACCATGCCTCCACCCATCATCCACCGGGAGCCCACGCGATCCGAGAACCTCCCGGCCACCGGCGCGACGAGGATGATCAACCCCGTCATGGGCAGGAACGTGGCGCCGGTCTGCACCGCCGAGTACCCCATGATGTTCTGGATGAACAGCGAGTTGTAGAAGAAGACGCCGAACATCGCCAGACCGACGAGCAACATGACGGAGTTGGCACCGGCGAAGGTCCCGTTCTTGAACAGGGAAAGGTCGAGCATGGGCGCCCGCTGACGAAGCTCGAGCGCGACGAACACGACGAGTCCGACGACCGCCACCACGAAGAGCCCCAGGATCCGTCCCGACGTCCAGCCGTACTTGTTCGCCTCGATCAGCCCGTACGTGAGCGCGAAGAGCGCGACGGCGGAGGAAAGCAAGCCCGGCAGGTCGAGCCGCTGGTTGGCCGAAGTGTCGCGGGATTCGTCGACCACGACCCTCGTGACGATGATCGCGAGGATGCCGACCGGGACGTTGATGAAGAAGATCCAGTTCCAGCTGATGTGCTGCGTGATCAAGCCACCAACGAGCGGGCCGATCGCGAGCGCCAAGGCGGCGACTCCAGCCCAGACCCCGATTGCCATGCCCCGCTGCCGCGGCGGGAACGTGGCGGTGATGATGGAAAGCGTGGCGGGGTTCATCAGCGCCGATCCCACGCCCTGCACGACGCGCGCTCCGATGAGAAAGCCCGCGCTGGACGCGAGACCGCAGGCCAGGGAAGCCGCCGTGAAGACGACGAGGCCGACGATGAATATCCGGCGGCGGCCCAGAAGATCGGCCAGCTTCCCGCCCGTCAGCATGAGCACGCCGAAGGTGAGCGCATAGCCATTGAAGACCCACTCGAGCTCGGAGATGCCGATGTGGAGGTCGCGCTGGATGGCAGGGAGCGCGACATTCACGATCGTGTTGTCGAGCATGATCATGAAGAGCCCGAACGCGACTGCGCCGAGCGTCCACCATTTGCGGTTCTCCGGAGCCAGGATCCTCGCCTTCATGAGCACCTCCTAGAAGTTAGTACGGGCTAAGTTAGCACAACCGTAGACTGGAGCCACATGCCCGAAATCGTGTGGAAACCCTCTGCGGAAGCGCTCGAAAGGGCCAACGTCGTGCGCCTCATGCGCCGGCACGGATTCGAGGACTACTGGGAGCTGCAGCGCCGCTCGCAGGAGGATCCAGACTGGTTCTGGCCGGCGGCGATCGAGGACCTGGGGCTCGAGTTCTCGCAGCCGTGGGACCGCGTCGCCGATCTCTCGAAGGGCCCCGAATGGGCTACCTGGTTCGTGGGCGGGAAGCTCAACCTGGCCTGGAATTGCGTCCACCGCTGGGCTGAGCGGCGGCCCGCCGACGTAGGCGCGGTCTTCGCCGGCGAGGACGGTGAGCGGCGGGAGTGGACGTTCAGGGAGCTCTCCCGGGCTGTCACGCGTCTCGCCGAGGGTCTGACCGCGCTTGGCGTCGAGCCCGGCGACCGCGTGGCCATCTACATGCCGATGTGCCCCGAGGTCGCGGTCGCCTCGCACGCATGCGCCCACATCGGCGCCGTGCAGGTACCCATCTTCTCGGGCTTTGCGGCTCCCGCAGTCGCGCAGCGCCTCCAGGACTCCGAGGCCAAGGTGATCGTCACCGCCGACCGTTCGCTTCGGCGTGCCAAGTGGCTGGACATGCGCACAACCGCCGAGGAGGCGGCGAAGGAGGCTCCCTCGGTTGAGCACGTCGTCACCTGGTCGCGCTCGGACGGATCCTGGGACGGAGCCGAGCTCGGCCCTGGCACGCTGCCTCCGCTTGAGGTCGACTCCGAGCATCCCTACCTGCTCACCTACACGTCAGGCACGACCGGGAAGCCCAAGGGAGTCGTCCACGTGCAGGGTGGCTTCCTAGTCTCGATCACCCGCGAGGTCGCTTACCAGGCCGACGGGCACGAGGACGACGTCATCCTCTTCGCCACGGACATGGGCTGGATCATGGGCCCTTGGACGGTCGTCGGCGGGGGCGCGCTGGGCTGCCGCCTCATCTTCTCCGAGGGAGCGCCCGACCAGCCGGCCGACCGGCTCTGGCGGCTGATCGAGCGCGAGCGCGCGACGATCCTCGGCTGTTCACCGACCATCATTCGCGCGCTCCTCCCTCATGGCAACCCCGAGGCCGATCTCTCCTCCCTGCGCACGATCGTGACGACCGGCGAGCCGTGGAACCCGGATCCATACAGATGGCTCTTCGAGCAGGTTGGCGGCGGCCGCTGTCCGATCATCAACTGCTCCGGTGGGACGGAGGTAGGCGCCTGCTTCCTCTCGCCCACGCCGGCGATCCCGATCAAGACGTGTTCGCTCGGAGGCCCGGCCCTCGGCATGGCGATGGACGTGGTCGATGCGGAAGGCAGGTCGCTCGTCGGCACGGGCGACGTCGGCGAGCTCGTCTGCCGCAAGCCGTTCCCCGGGATGACACGTGGCTTCTGGCGCGATCCCGAGCGCTACCTCGACACATACTGGCGGCGACTGCCCGGCGTCTGGGTGCACGGGGACTGGGCCTCCGTCGACGAGGACGGCTACTGGTTTCTGCACGGGCGCAGCGACGACACCCTCAACATCGCGGGCAAACGAATCGGCCCCGCAGAGATCGAATCGGCGGTGGTGGCTCATCCGTCCGTCTCCGAGGCGGCCGCTGTGGGCGTGCCCCACGAGGTGAAGGGCGAGGTGGCCTGGGTCTTCTGCGTCCTGAAACCCGGTCAGGACCCCGGTGACGGCCTCGCCTCCGAGGTCGCCGACTGCGCGGCGCGGGAGCTCGGGAAGGCGTTCAAGCCGGAGCGCGTCGTGTTCGTATCCGCGCTCCCGAAGACGCGAAGCGCCAAGATCGTCCGCCGCGCCGTTCGAGCCGCCCTGCTCGGCCAGGATCCGGGCGACCTCTCGTCGGTGGAGAACCCGGAGGCGCTCGACGAGGTCGAACGCCTCCGGGTCATTCGAACCTAGCCTCCGGCTAGAGCGCGCCCGCGATTTCCGGGCGGCGCCGTCTGAACAGCACGCCCAGCCCGGCGAGGAAGAGCCCGGCGAGTGTCACCGCCCAGACGGGGAGACCCGTGTAGGGGAGCTCGCCCGACGCCACTGCCCCCAGCACTCCCTGCGGGGAGGCGTTGCCGCCGGCAGTCTCTCCGGCCGCGGCACCCGTGCCGTCGTCGGCATCGCTGTCATCTCCGGGCGTTTCGCCAGGCCCCGGAGTGGTGCCGGCGGCGCGACAGACGCCAGCGCTCGTGGCGCCGGTCGTGTCCGTGCCGGAGACGCTACCGGCCAAGCAGCCGACGAACGCGCTGCCGCTTGTATCACCGTTGGCAGCTGCAGCGTCCACGGCGCTGCCCGAGGCCTCACAGGAGCCGAGGCTCCCAGCGCCGGTAATGCCGTTGCTCGTGCCGTTGGCGTCCAAGCAGCCCACTGCGACGTCACCGCTCGAGTCGCCGCTCCCGGCAACCGCGTCCGCCCCGCCGCCCGCGGGCGCACCGGCGCCGCAGAAGCCGAGGCCGGCAGACGAGCTGGCTACCCCGCTCGTAACAGATCCCTCGATGCAGCCGATGTCGGCAGTGGCGCCGGTACCGCCGCTCGAGCCGCCGGCGGTCAGAGCGCTGCCGTCTCCGACGCCTGTCGAGACGGTGCCATTGGTGTCGCCATTCGTCGCGCTCGCGTCTGCATCCGCGACTGTTGCGTCTGCGCTCGTGTCTCCCGTGATCCCCAACCCCGCTGTCTGACCGAACGCCGGGCCCGCACTTGCCGCGGCGAGGGCGAGGAGGGACACGAGCAGGACTATCCGTAGCCTGTTCACGCTGACTCCTTCGTTTTGAGTGACTGACGTGAACAAGAGGAAGCCCGCGTCACGCTTTTCTGGCAGGGAATCCCTCGTTTGAGGGAGGGTATTCGACTGAGAGGCAAAAACCGGTAGACTACGCCTGATGCGGCTTGCGCTCGCACAAATGAACACCGTCGTTGGCGACCTCGATGGAAACCGCGAGCGGATCGTCGCGCGCCTTGAGGAGGCGCGGGAGGCCGGCGCGGATCTCGTCCTCTTCCCCGAGCTCGCGACCACGGGCTATCCGCCTGAGGACCTGCTCCTGCGGCCCGGTTTCCTCCGAGCGGCCGCCAAGACGCTCGACGCGGTGGCGGCCGAGACGAGGGGCATCGCTGCGCTCGTCGGGGCCCCCCACCTCGACCGCGACCTCTTCAACGCCTGCGCGGTTTGCGCCGACGGCGAGGTCAAGGCGATGTATCGCAAGCAGTTCCTGCCCAACTATGGAGTCTTCGACGAGGACCGCTACTTCCAGCCCGGGCGCGAGCTCGTCCTGCTCCGCTGCGGGGAGACCCTCGTCGGCCCGACGGTCTGCGAGGACATTTGGCAGCCTGGGCCGCCCGCTACCGATCTCGCGCTCGCGGGAGCGCACATCGTCGCCAACATCTCCGCGTCCCCGTTCCACCTTGGCAAAGGGGCGGAGCGCGAGGAGATGCTCGCAACCCGGGCGCGCGACAACTCTTGCTGGATCGCCTTCGTGAACGCGGTGGGCGCGCAGGACGAGCTGATCTTCGACGGACACAGCCTCGTTCTCGACGAGGAGGGCCGCATCGTGGCCCGCGCCCCCTCGTTCGAGGAGGCGCTCCTGATCGTGGACGTCGATTCGACCACCGCGGTCGGACGCCGGCTGCGAGACGCCCGTCGGCGCGCTCTCGCGCGGGCTCGTCGGGAGATGCCGAACCCGCCCGTAATCGACATTCCCGATCGAGAAAGCCGCGGCGAGCTGCCCAAGCCAGTTGTCGCTCCTCCGCTCCACGAGCTCGAGCAGATGCGGCTCGCGCTCGAGCTGGGCCTCCGGGACTACGTCCAGAAGAACGATTTCCGCGAGGTCGTGCTCGGCGTCTCCGGCGGGATCGACTCGGCGCTGACCGCGGCGCTCGCGGCCGAGGCTCTCGGGCCGGAGCACGTCGTCTGCGTGTCCATGCCTTCCCGCTACTCGTCCGAGGAGACGCAGGCCGACGCGCGGCGACTCGCCGAGACGCTCGGCGCCCGCTACATCGAGATTCCGATCGAGCCGATCGTCGACACCGTCGAAGCCGCGCTGGCGGAGGCGTTCGCCGGAACCGAGCCGGGCATCGCCGAAGAAAACATCCAGTCGAGAGTCCGCGGCCTCCTCGTGATGGCTCTGTCGAACAAGTTCGGCTGGCTTCCCCTGGCGACCGGGAACAAGAGCGAACTGTCGGTCGGCTACGCGACCCTCTACGGCGATATGGCGGGCGGGTTCGCCCTTCTGAAGGACGTCTACAAGACGGACGTCTTTCGCCTGGCCCGATATCTGAACGAAAGAGCGGGCCGCGAGCTGATCCTGCGGAGCGTGATCGAGCGCGCTCCGAGCGCCGAGCTCCGCGCCGACCAGCTGGACGAGTCGCGCGAGGAACTAACGACGAACGGGTTCGACGCCGACGTCGTCGACCGTGCGGTCGGGATGATCGACCGCGCCGAGTACAAGCGTCGCCAGGCGCCGCCAGGCGTGAAGCTGCGCCCGAAGGCGTTCGGCCGCGACCGGCGCGTGCCGATCACCAATCGATGGCGCGGTTAAAGCGCCCGGGGCCACCCCTCGCCTCCTCCCGCTTTCAGCCTAGAGCGGAAATCCGCGTGAGTGGTGCGCGGAAAGCGAAGAGAAACGTCACGGCTCTTTGCTGATTCCCGCGAGCTCGCGGAACCACCGCAGGCGCTCCGCGTAGGGCACCGCCGCGTTCGCCGGGGATGTCGAGGGGAGGACGAAGAGGATCGTGCCCCCGAGCCGCCGCTCTTGCCGGCCCAGGGCGGGCCGCTCTCTGAACGCTCCCTCGTAGGCCGCCTTGCCGACGAAAGCGATGGTGCGGGGCCGCAGCTCTCGCGCGATCTGTCCTAGTCGCTCGGCTGACCCCGCGAAGTCGCTCCGGCGAAGGTCCGAACTGCCCTTCGTCGTGCGGTAGGCGGCATTCGTCAGGCCGTAGCCGAGCTCGAGCAGCTCCCACTGGTCTTCGGGCCCGAGCAGGCGGGGCGTGAGGCCGGCATCGGCGAGCAGTCGCCAGAAATCGTTCCGCGGGTTGGCGAAGTGAGCGCCCGCGGCCGCGGAGCGGAATCCTGGATTGATCCCGCAGAAGACAATGCGCAGGCCGGGCGCGAGGATGTCGGGAACGGCCGACGGCACGGCGGTACGCTACGCCCAAGCGAAGAGGAGGAAGCAATGGCGGTCGAGACGGCGACGAGGACGATGCGCAACTACGTCGGCGGGACGTGGGCCGATGCCGAGGCGAGCGAGCGCCTCGACGTCACGAACCCGGCGACCGGAGAGACCCTCGCGCAGGTTCCGCTCTCGGGGCCGGCCGACGTGGACCGCGCCGTCCGCGCGGCGCGCGAGGCCTTTCCCGGCTGGCGCTCCACCCCGCCGCTCGAGCGGGCCCGCGCCTGCTTCGAGCTCAAGTATCTCCTCGAGGAGCGCAAGGACGATCTCGCCCGCCTCGTAACGCAGGACAATGGCAAGGCCGCGAAGGACGCGGCCGGCGAGATCCGGCGCGGGATCGAGTGCGTCGAGGTGGCCACCGGGATCCCATCGCTCATGCAGGGCGCCAACCTCGAAGACGTCTCGCGCGGGATCGACTCGGACATGATCCGGCAGCCGATCGGCGTCTTCGCCGCGATCACGCCGTTCAACTTCCCCTTCATGGTGCCCATGTGGTTCTTGCCGTTCTCGATCGCGTGCGGGAATCCGATGATCCTCAAGCCTTCCGAGCAGGACCCGCTCGCAATGGAGCTCACGTTCGAGCTGCTCGACCGCATCGGGCTTCCCCCGGGGATCGTCAACCTACTGAACGGCGGACGGGACTCGGTGAACGCGATCCTCGAGCATCCGGGTATCGACGGTGTCTCCTTCGTGGGATCCACCCCGGTCGCTCGCCACATCTACGAGACCGCCGCGAAGCACGGCAAGCGCGTCCAGGCCCTCGGCGGGGCCAAGAACCACGTCGTCGTCATGCCGGACGCGGAGCTCGAGTCCGCCGTCGACGGCGTCCTCTCGTCGGCCTTCCACGCCGCCGGCCAGCGCTGCCTGGCCAACTCGGTTTGCGTCGCGGTGGGCGACGCCTTCGAGCCGCTCAAGCGCCGCCTCGCAGAGAAGGGGGAGGCGATGGTGGTCGGCGAGGGCTCGGATCCGGACACCGAGGTCGGACCCATCATCTCGGGATCCGCCCTCGAACGAATCCTCGAGTGGATCGACAAGGGAATCGCCGAAGGCGGAGAGCTCGTCCTCGACGGCCGTGGAAAGGGCTCTGATGACGGCAACTTCCTCGGGCCGACGATCATCGAGGCCGACGCGGAGGCGGAGATCGCGAAGGAGGAGATCTTCGGCCCCGTCCTCACCTTCATTCGCGCGCGCGACCTCGACCACGCCCTCGAGATCATGAACGCCTCGCCCAAGGGCAACGCCGCCTCCATCTTCACCACGTCGGGCGGGGCGATGCGCAAGTTCCGCTACGAGGCCCAGGCGGGCATGATCGGCGTCAACATCGGTGTCGCCGCGCCCATGTCGTTTTTCCCTTTCACCGGCTGGAAGGATTCGTTCTTCGGCGACCTGCATGCGCACGGCCGTGACGCAATCGAGTTCTACACGGAGAAGAAGGTCGTCATCACGCGCTGGCCCGAGTGACTGCGAGACGATTCGAACACGCGGTCACCGAGTACTGGGGCGAGCCGCCGCATGCCGAAGAGGACTGGGCTCCCGAGGATCTCGTCCTCGCCGGGCTCGCTCGCTGCACGCTCACGGCCCTCGACTTCCACGCCAAGCGGACCGGGATCGCGGTAAGCGGAAGCGCATCCGCAAAAGGCGTCGTGACGAAGCGCGAGGAGGACGGTCGCTACGCCTTCACGGACATCGACTGCGCCCTCGACGTCCAGCTCGATCCCGCTCCTGACGCCGGTCGGATCCGCGAGCTCGTCGACCTCGCCGAGCGCGACTGCTTCATCGGCGCCTCGCTGACGGTCGAGCCGCATTACGAGTGGCGCGTCAACGGCGAGGCAGTTGGATGAGTACGGTCGCGCTCGACGTCGCGGCTGTCCGCGCTCGCTTCTCCGCCCTGGATTCCCCGACCGCGTTCCTCGACGGCCCAGGCGGAACACAGGTTCCCGACTCCGTCATCGAAGCGATGGCGAGCTGCCTCCGGGAGGCCAACGCGAACCTCGGGGGTCCCTTCGAGACGAGTCGCCGTGCCGACGCGCTGGTCGAGGGCGCGCACGAGGCCGCCGCCCGCTTCCTTGCCGCCTCACCCGAGGAGGTGGGCTTCGGCCAGAACATGACGACCCTCAACTTCGCGCTCACGCGCACCCTGGGCCGCGAACTGGAAGCCGGCGACGAGATCGTCGTCACCCGCCTGGACCACGACGGGAACGTCGCGCCCTGGCTCGAGTTGGCCCGCGACCTCGACCTCGTCGTCCGCTCCGCAGATCTGAACGAAGAGGACTGCACCGTCGACGTCGACGACCTCCAGCGCCAGCTGTCCCCCCGGACGCGAGTCGTTGCGTTCCCCTGGGCATCGAATGCGGTCGGCTCGATCAGCCCGGTTCGGAGGATCGCGGAGCTAGCGCACGACGCCGGCGCGCTGGCGTGGGTCGACGCCGTCCACTACGCACCCCACGGGCCGATCGACGCGGGGGCGGTCGGCGCCGACATCCTCATCTGCTCGCCGTACAAGTTCTTCGGCCCGCACCTCGGCCTCTTCTTCGCCCGCCGTGAGGTGGTCGATCGCTGGCGGCCCTACAAAGTGCGGCCGAGCGCCGACGAGCCTGTGGCGCACCGGTTCGAGACGGGCACGCTGTCGCACGAGTCGCTCGCCGGTTTCACGGCGGCGGTCGAGTACCTGGAGTCGCTCGGCTGGGACGCGATCCAGGCGCATGAGAGCGAGCTCGGGCAGCGTTTCCTCGACGGGCTGCCTTCGCCATACCGCTTCTACGGCCTTCCCTCGATGGAGGGGCGCGTCCCGACGTTTGCCCTCACGCATCCCGACAGGTCCCCGGAAGAGCTCGCGGCCCGCCTGGCCGAGCGCGACATCGCCACCTGGCCCGGGAACTATTACGCCGTCGAGGTGATGGAACGGCTCGGCCTGCCCGACGGAACGCTTCGCATCGGTTTCGTCCACTACAACACCCACGACGAGGTCGATCGCGTGCTCGCAGCCCTACGAGACCTCGCGTGAGCATCCGCCTCTACTGGGCGCGGAACGACGGCATGACCGGCCATGTCTTCCTCGACCCCGCCGACGTCGAGCTGCTTCGGCAGGAAATGGTGCTCCAGGGCGTGATGCTTCCCCGCCTCGAGCCGGGCGTCCATGTCACCGCGACAGAGGTCGACGCCGCCCTCGAGGCCGCAGCGGAGGATCCGATCGCGCTCGCCGACCGGAAACTCTGGGACGACTGGCTCGCGTTCCTGCGCGGCGCATCGATCAACGGCGGCCTGCTGGTTCGCTAGCCGTACGACCGGCGGGCCGCGTCCCAGCGCGGGTCGTCCCGGCGGATCTTGTCGGGGTTCACGCCTCGCCGCTCCGCGAGGTCGACGGTCAGGAGCTGGAAGCGGACGATGTCCACCACCGGATGAGCCGTCGGCACGAGGGTGGTGTCGGCGCCGATCTCACCCAGCGCACGCACGACGTCTGCGGCCCGCTCAGCCGCTCGCCCCTCCCCCTCGAGGACGAAGACGCGGACGCGCTCGTCGATCGCCGCCAGGTGGCCGTGGAGGATCTGCTCGGTCTGGTGGGCCTCGGCCGGGATGTGAGCCCCTTCGCGGAGCTTCAGAACGGCCTCCTGCGCCGTCGGCCAGTCGCGAGCCGCGCCGACTACCGCGACGCGCTCCCAGTCGCCTCCTTCGAACGGATCAGCGAGCGCGTGCTCGACTGCGAGCCGCAGCCAGCGGACGTCCGCGCCGTGGAGGGCGTCGAGCGCCGCGACGGCACAGGTGTAGGAACCCGTATGGCAATAGCTCTCCTCCACCTCAGGCGTGACCACGATCACCTCCTCGGAGACGTCTGCGATGGGGCCGCCGGGTTTGCCGGTGACGAGCCAAACCGGCCCGCCAAACGCCTGGGCGGCCTCGAGCGTCAGGGGGGTCTCACCCTCGTGGCTGACACAGACGAGGAGGTCCGCCTCGGGGGGACGCAGCACGGCCTCGAGCGCTTGGAGCGCTTCGCCGCCTGTCTGCGCAGCGTGAAACGAGGTGCCACAGCCCGTGAAGACGACGCGTCCGTCCGGTAAGCGCCGGTCCCCGACGCGCTCTGGAACGCCGCGCAGCCATTCCGGCTGCGCCTGGATCGCCTTGATGGTCAGTTCTCCGGGCACCTGGGAGAGCGAAGGTAACATCCGGCCGGATGGAGGGGTTCCGCTTCGTGCACGCCCAGGAGGTCACGTTCCGCGACCTGGACGTCTTCGGCCACGTCAACAATGCGGTCTACCTCACCTACATCGAGAACGCGCGGATCGGGTACATGCGCGAGGTCCTGGGTGTCGAGTCGCTCGAAGACCTGCTCGTGATCCTGGCCAAGGTGAAAATCGAATTTCGCAGCCGAGCTTCGCTGGGCGAGGTGCTCGAGATCGGCGCCGGGGTCTCCCGCATCGGAACGAAGAGCTTCGACCTCGACCACGAGGTCCGCGGCCCCGACGGGCGGCTGGTCGCGGTAGCCTCCACGACGCTCGTGACCTTCGACTACCGCGGCGACACGACCATGCCCGTTCCGGATCTCTGGCGCGAGCGGATCGAGAGCTTCGAAGCGAAGGACTTCGCGGCAGCCTGATGCCGAACGCGTTCGAGAAGACCAAGCTGGCGAACGGCCTCCGCGTCGTGACGGCCCCGATGCCGCAGGCCAAGTCGGTGGCGTGCTTCGTGATGCTCGCCGCGGGCTCCCGCTACGAGACCAAGGACACGAACGGAATCGCCCACTTCGCCGAGCACATGTTCTTCAAGGGCACGGAGAAGCGGCCGACCGCGCGCGAGATCGCCGGCGAGATCGACTCGATCGGCGGCGAGTTCAACGCCTTCACCGGCAAGGAGTACACCGGCTACTACGTCAAGTGCGCGGCCGAGCATCGCAACATCGCCCTCGACGTCCTCATCGACATGCTCCGCCACTCCAAGTTCGATCCAGAGGAGATCGAGCGGGAGAAGGGCGTCATCGTCGAGGAGATGAACATGTACTACGACACTCCGCGCGACTACGTGGACGGCGTCTATGACGAGCTGCTCTACGACGACACACCGCTCGGCTGGGACATCATCGGCCGCAAGGAGACCGTGCGCGCCGCCAAGCGCGAGACCTTCATCGACTACCTGGGGCAGTGGTACCGGGCGCCACGCATCGTGGCGGGGGTGGCGGGAAATCTCGGCGAGGGCCTCATCCCCCGGCTCGAGGAGCTGCTCGGCGACGTGCAGAACGGCGCGACCGGCGATCCGCCTCCGGCCGAGTGGCATCAGGAGTCGCCGCAGGTGAAGCTCCACACGAAGCAGTCGGATCAGGCGCACATCAGAGTGGGCGTCCACAGCTATCCAATCGTCCATCCCGACCGCTACGCCCTCAGCCTGCTCGCAACGGTGCTCGGAGGCGGAATGTCGTCGCGCTTGTTCACGGAGGTGCGCGAGCGCCGCGGCCTCGCCTACTACATCTACGGGCACCAGCAGGGCTACACGGACACCGGAACGCTTTTCGCCCAGGGAGGCGTGGACATCCAGCGGATCGACGACGCCGTCTCAACCGTCGTCGGGGAGTTCGGCCGCATGGCCGCCGAGCCGATCGAGGCGGACGAGCTGGAAAAAGCACGCAACTTCGCCAAGGGACGGCTCGTGCTCTCCCTCGAGGACCCGAAGGGGATGATCCTCTTCGGCCTCCGCAACGAGGTGCTCGAAGAGACCCTCCGTGAGCCGGACGAGGTGCTCGCCGGCCTCGACGCCGTCACGATCGAGGACATCCAGCGGGTCGCCCAGGACATCATCCGCGAGGATCGCCTGAACTTCGCGCTCATCGGGCCGTTCGACGACGCGGAGCGCTTCCAGAAGCTCCTGGCCTTTTCGGCCTAGGCGGGCTCGGACATCGGGGTCTGATCCCGGGGCATGGTCATTTAGGTCACGCCCCGTCTATGGGCTGGCGTTCGTCACACCGCATGAACGCTTGTTGGCCAGCCATTTTGGACTAGGCCCGCTCCGACACCGGGGTCTGACCCCGCTTTTAAGGGGACAGGTCGTACGGGTAGTCGCCGAAGCGCTCGGTGCCGGACTCAGTGACGAGGACGGTGTCTTCGAGGCGGCAGCCGCCGAAGCCCTTGCGGTAGAGACCCGGCTCGACGGCGAGAACGTCGCCGGCGACGATCTCGACTCCGGTGCGGCCGAGACCCGGCTGCTCGTGCACTTCGAGGCCCACGCCGTGCCCGAGGGAGTGGAAGAAGCCCTCGTCGAGGACCTGCCCCGGCGTCTTCGTCAGTTGGGTCGGGAAACCGTGCTCCTGGAAGAACTCGCAGACGGCACGATGCGCCTCCGCACCTTTGACCCCTGGCTTGATGACCTCGTACGCGAGCTCGAGCGCCTCCCGGACGAGAGCGTGGTAGCGGACAAGCTCGTCGTCCGGCTCGCCCAGGCAGAAGGTCCGGGTCATGTCCGTGTAGCAGCCGGATTCGGGATCCTGCGGATAGAGGTCGACGACGATCGGCTCGCCAGGCTGGATCTCCCCGTACCCCGGCTCGTGACCGACGGCGGTCTGAGCGCCGTGCGAGACGATCACGATGTCGGGCAGGATCATGCCCACCTCGGTGAACACGAGCATGGCCTCGCTGCGCAGGTCCTCGCAGGTGACCTTGCCACCTGCGCGCAGGCGCGCTCGGATCGCGTCCATAGCCCCTTCGGTGGCCTGCTGGGCCCTGCGGATGCCCTCGCGCTCCGCCTCCGTCTTCACCCGCCGGCGCGAGTCGAAGACTGTGCCCTGCGCCCGCACCTGGACGCCGTTCGCCCGCAGATGGTCGGCGACGTCCAGCGGGAAGGTGCGCGGAGCGACGGCCTCGTCGATTCCAACGCGCCGGCACGCCCGCAGGACGAGCTCGCGGTCGAGCTCATCGGAAGCAAGTCCCTGTGCGATGAGCTCGTCCATCCCGAGGTCATCGAGCGGCACCGCCTGAAGCCCGTCCAGCTCCCGCATCCGCGGGATCTCGAGCGAGCCCACGAAGGCGTAGCGCGAGCCGTTCCGCTCGACATAGAGGAAGGGGTCCGGCACCGGAACAGGCACCTCGTGGCGAAGCTCGGGCGAGCGGATGGTGTCCCCGTAAATCAAGAGGTCCCCCACGGCTTCGCATCCTAGCGCTGTAGATTCCGGGAGACGTGGAAGAGGCCGTCGAACGCGCGCGGAAACTTCTCTCTGGATACGACGAGGAGCTCCAGCGGGTGATTCCGGAGGGCGCCGAGCTCTTCGACGCCCACGTGCACGTGGGCCGCGACATCGACGGTTTCGTCGCGCCGTACGACGAGCTCATGTCCTTCCTCGCGCGTTACGGCGTCGGGCGGGCGTTCGCCTTCTGCATGGACGAGCCCGACCGCGAGCCCGCCTTCCGCGCAGCCAACGACCGCACGCTTGCGGCCGCCGAGCGGTCCGGCGGAGCATTGATCCCCTTCGTCCGGCTCGATCTCGCGGAGGAGCCGATCGAAGAAGCAATTCGCTGCCTCGACCTCGGTGCCCGCGGGATCAAGCTGCACCCCAGGTCTCAGGGCTTTCTCTTGAACGACGAGCGGCTGGCGCCGGTCTTCGCGCTCGCCGCGGAGCGCCGCGTCCCGATCCTCATCCACGGCGGTCGCGGCCTGCCTCCCATCTCGGACCACCTTGAACGCCTGGTGGACACCTACCCGCAGGCGCAGCTGATCATCGCGCACGGCGGGATCGCCGACCTCGCCGACCTCTCGGAGGCCTTCGGCGGTCGCGCGGGCGTTTTTTTTGACACCTCGGTGTGGAGCCCGATCGACCTCCTGGACATGTTCCAGAGGGTCTCCCCCGAGCAGGTCCTCTATGCCTCCGACTACCCCTACGGGCAGCAGCCTGGTTCCTTCTTGATCACGCTCCGGACCGCGAGGCTCTCCGGGCTCTCGGACGAGCAAGTGAGAGACATGCTCGGCCGCTCGGCGGCCCGAATAGCGAACGGCGAGCCGCCGCTCGAGCCGACGCCACCGAACCGACGCCGTACGCTCGAGCAGCCCATCACCTTCGCCCGCATCCACCAGTACCTGGCGATGGCCACCCCACTCCTCTGGACGAGGCAGACGGACACGATCGGCGTTCTCGGCCTTGCCCTGAACGCCTGCCGCGAGCGCGACGGCTTCGAGGACGAGCGCGAGCGCATTGCTGACCTGCTTGCCTGCGCACGAGATCTCTGGCGGACGCTCCCCGAGACGGAGTCCGAGTCGGACCGCATGGGGCTCGGCCGCCTGACCTTCCGCCTCATCCACCTGGCCGACATCCTGGCCGTCACCGTCTCCGAGTGATCGCGGCCGTCGTGCTCGCTGCTGGCGCGGCCACCCGCTTCGGTGCTCCCAAGCAGGAGCTCCTCCTGCCGCACGTGCTCGGGCGGCTTTCGGAGAGCCCCGTCGACGACATCGTGGTCGTCGCCGGCGCCTATCCCCTGGACACCGGTTCGGTGCAGGTCGTCGAGTGCCTCGACTGGGAGCGCGGCCCGGGCGCATCGCTTCGCTGCGGCCTCGCCGTGCTCGGGCCTGGTGTGGAAGCGGCCGTCGTCTGCCTCGCAGACGGCCCTAACCTCTCTCCCCACGCCGTACGGCGGGTGCTCACGGCCTGGCGCGCGGGCGCCGGAAGCGTCGTCGCCGCCAGCTACGCGGGCGACCGCGGGCACCCGGTCTTGATCGCCCGAGCCGTCTGGGAAGGCATTCCGGACGAGGGGATGAAAGGGCTTCCGGCCACGCTCATCCCCTGCGATGACCTTGGGACTCCAGGAGACGTCGACTCTGCCGATGACATAGGCAGGTTGGGACAGCCGCTCGACGAACACTGACAGCCGGTGGGGACTTCTCCCTTCGGAGCCGCACGCCTTAGCCGACGCTTGACGCTGGAGCAGGCTGCCGCGCGCGCGAACATGGACGTGGACGCGATCAAGTCCCTCGAAGACAACTGCATCTACCGCTTCGGCTCGAACGCCGACGCGCTGGCTGCGGCGCTCGTATACGCGGCCTCACTCGGCATCAACGAGCGGGAAGCGCGTCGGCTCGCCGGCCTGCCCGTGCCGTCCCGACTCGATCCCTGGTCGCCGCGCCGCACGCTCGCCGCGCTCGCTTTCCTGCTTACCTGCACGGCGATGGCGTGGTTCGTCGCCTGGCCGCAGTTCTTCCCCGAGACGCCATCGGCCGCGGCTGCCTCCGCCCCCTTACGACCCGCAGCGGTCCTGCTACCCGCCCGGTGGCAGATCCAGGTAGACGTCTTCAACGGGACGACCAGAGGGAACGCCGCAGCGGGCCTGGCCAATCAGGTTGCCGGCCTCGCGTACAAGATGGGCACCGTCGCCAACGCCAAGCAGAGGAACTACCAGCGCACGCTCGTCTACTACCCGCCGGGCGGCGAGGGGATCGCCAAGCGCCTGGCCGGCGAGCTCGGCGTCGGCACACGGGCTCTTCCCGGCGGAGACAACCCGCTCCGCCTCATGGTGATCGTCGGGCAGAGGAGCTAGTAGGAAGAGCTAGTAGAGGGGCGTTCTGAGGGCCGCCAACTTCGCCTTGAGATCGGGCGGCATCTGCTCGGCGCACGCTTGCCGCACGTACATGCGGAGCTTCTCCTCGAACCGATAGCGCCTTCGGCAGTACGCGCACTGGTCGAGATGCGCCTCCGCCTGCGCATGCTCGGCGTCCGAGAGCTCCCGGTCGAGGAAGGGCTGGAGAACCTCCTCGCACTTCGCGCAGGGATCGAACATCACGCCTCCTCCCCGACGGCCGCTTCTGCCAGCTGCTGCTTGAGGATACGCCTGCCACGGTGTAGTCGCGACATCACGGTTCCGATCGGGATGTCGAGGATCTGGGCTGCGTCCTGATACGTGAAGTCGCCGATGTCGACGAGCACGATCACGTCGCGGAAATCGTGAGGCACCGCGGAGAGCGCGTCCACGATCCCGTCCTGGGAAAGGCGCTCGACGATCCGCTCCTCGTCCTCTACACCGGAATCGGCCTCGAGCCGGTTGTAGAGGAAATAGTCGCCTTCCTCGATCGGCTGCGTCGCCGGCGCCCGTTGCTCGCGTCTACCACGATCGATGTTGAGGTTCGTGAGAATGCGAAAGATCCACGCGCGCAAGTTCGTGCCCGGGGTGTAGGAGCGCCAGCTGCGGAACGCCCGAGCGTAGGTCTCCTGAACCAGGTCCTCGGCTTCCTCGCGTGTCGAGACAAGCCGCCGGGCCACCCGGTAGACCTGATCCGCCAATTCCAGAACCTCCTCCTCGAACCGAGCTCGATCGCGCGATTCTTCGGCGATGCGCCGTGCGTCGGTCTCAGGCGTGCTACTTTCGCTCACGGCCCGCACCGTACCTCACAACGGCACCGGCACCCGGTTCATTCCCGCCAGGGAAGCGGTCTGCCCCCTAGGAAGCGGTCTGGAAGCCCGCGCGCGCGAGCGCGGCGACGATCTCCTCCCGCGGAAGACGCTCCTCGTCCCACGCGAGCGTCACCTCTCCCAGGAGATTCGCGGTCGCCGACTCGATCCCCTCGAGCTTCTGCAGGGCGCCGCCGAGGCGCATGACGCAACGCTCGCAGCGCACGCCGCTCACCTGGATCGTCTCCGAGCGAACCGCCATGCCTTGATTTTATGTGAGCTCCACCAAGCGTCGGCACACCGCATCGACGCCTTCGTTTCGCCCAAGCCGCAGCTGCTCGGCCGCCTGGTCGAGCTCCCGCACGGGATCGACAGCGGCGGCCCCGACGCGCCCGGCGAGCTCGTCGAGCAGCTCGGGGACTGCGGCGAGACGTCTCCCGTTAGGGTGGATCAGACGCGCCTCGCGACCGAAGCGGAAAGCAGCCCAGCGGTTCTCGGCGTAGGCGCCACGATCAGCGGTGGGTCCGGCGTCCGACGAACGGACGAGCGCGTGCACGAGCCCAGCCAGCGCCGCTGTGTCCTCCAGGCGCGTGGGTTGATCCGGCATCCGCACCTCCAGCGTCCCGAAGCGCGGGTGCGGACGGACGTCCCACCAGATGCGCGTGTATTCGTCGGCGAGGCCGAGGGCGAGGAGCCGCTCCGCAAACGCCTCCCACTCGGCGTAGGAGTCGAAGACGGGCGGCGCCCCGCTGCGGGGCAGCAGGGAGAGGATCTCAGCGCGGGCGGAGGCGAGCCCGGTCTCCCGTCCGGCGACGTACGGCGAGTTCGCCGAGACGGCGAGCACGACCGGCAGCCACGGAACGACCGCCTCGAGAGCCTCCATGCAGGCGTCGGGGCTCGCCACCCCGACGTGGATGTGCAGCCCGGAGCAGTATTGGCGCCGGGCCGAGGGTCCGGCGTACTCGACGAAGCGGCGGAAGCCCTCGTCCTCGGTGATCGCCTGCTCCTCGGGGAGCGCAGTCGGCCACGTCCCGCAAGCGGCGAGGACCAGTCCGGCCTCGGCCGCCAGCTCTCTCGCGACGGTGCGGAGCGTCGCGAGCTCGCGCGTCGCGTCCTCGACCGAGCTGCACACACCGGTATTGAGCTCGACGACAGAGGCGAAGAGCTCGTGCTTGAGCCGAACACCGTCGAGCTCCGCGGGAGGAAAGGGCGCGGGCGAAAGGGAGCCCGCTTCGAGCACGAAGAGCTCCTCCTCGATCCCGACAGACCACGGCTCGCTCTGGCCGAAGGCATGCGGAATCACCGCGCCACTCTAGGCTAGGGCACCGGGGCGTCGTCAGCTTGAAATTTGAACGCGGCCGCGTATTTGCCGGGCTAGGCCTGCCGCCCAGAGTCGCTAGCGCGTCGTCAGGCAGGGGCGAAGCCGGGTTTTGCCCGGCTAAGCCTGCCGTCCAGAGTCGCTAGCGGAAGAGTCGGCCGGAGGCCCGGGCAGGCGGGCGGGCCTCCGACCGCTTACTTCCGGTCAGCCAAGCTGGCTTGTTCGGCTACCGGAAGCGGCCCCTGGGGGAAGGGGCCATGGACGCCTCTCATCCGACTGGGGTGTTCGGTTGGCGCCCAAGCTTGACGGTCACTTCCTTCGTCTCGTTCTGGCGATGGACCTCGAGGGTGATCTCGTCACCCGGCTGCTTCGAAGTGACTACGCTCCGAAGCTGCTCCGCGGATTCGATCGGCTGGCCGTCCGCCTTCGTGATCACGTCGCCGCCGACGAGGTAGCTCTCGCCGTCGACGACCACCTGCGTCGTGCCGCCGCGCAGTCCGGCGTGAGCCGCCGGGCTGTCCGTCCGCACGCGCTGGATGAGGACGCCCTGGTCGACCGGCAGGCGCACGTTCGAGGCCAGCTCGCTCGTGATTGTCGCCATCTCCACGCCGATGTACGCGTGATCGACCTTGCCGCTTTCCAGAAGCTGCGAGACGACATCCTTGACCGTGTTGATGGGGACTGCGAAGCCGATGCCGACGTTCCCGCCCGAGTCACTTTCGATCTGCGAATTGACGCCAATGACTCTGCCGTCGGCGTTCAGGAGCGGCCCGCCAGAGTTGCCGTGGTTGATCGCTGCGTCGGTCTGGATGACGCGGTCGATGGCGAACCCGTTGGGAGCCGTGATCTCTCGCTGAAGCGCGCTGACGATTCCCGCGGTCACCGTCCGCTCGAGCCCGAAGGGGTTCCCGATCGCGACGACCGCGTCACCCACCCGGACAACGTCCGAGTTCCCGAGCTCGAGGGGCGTCAGCGCGCGCCCCTGGGCGCGCTTGATCCGCAGGACGGCGATGTCCGTGGACGGGTCCCTCCCGATGACGGTCGCCGGCATCTCGTCGTTTCCGGAGAAGCTGACCTCGACCTTTGAGGCGCCCTCGATCACGTGATAGTTCGTGACGACATGTCCGGCCTTGTCGATGACGAAGCCGGAGCCGAGCGCCCGCTCCGGCTGGGAGCCGAAGAGGTTGTCCGAGGCCCCAGACGTCGCGAGCACCTGGATGACGCCTCGCTTGGCGCTGCCGTAGATGTCGGAGATCGTCTTACCGCTCGGGTTGCGAAAGGCGGTCGATTCAGCAGTTCCCGCAGGGACCTCGCGGATCACCGTCGTGGCTTCTTCGTCCCCGACGGCCTTGTCGATCCCGACAGCGACGCCGCCGCCGAGCACGCCGGCGACGAGCAACGCACCGATGCTCGTGGCGCCTACCTCCACGCCAACGGTTATAGCGCCGCAGTGCTTAAGAGCGGGTTGCGGGCGGTTAAGCGCGCGTTAAGCGCTCATCCTGGTAGATTCGGCGACCCGGCCGAAAGAGACCAATGCGCAAGCAGCTCGTCCTGACACTCGTTCTCGCCGTCTTCGCACTCGCGGCAGCCGCGTGCGGAGCAGACGAGTAGGTCACGCCGACAGCGGCGGGCACGCAGACGGCGGCCGTGCCCGATCCGTGCGCCAAGGACCAGCTGAACCTCAAGACGGCCGGGCAGCTCACGATCGCAACGGACAATCCCGCCTTCCCGCCCTGGTTCCAGGACGCCGAAGGCGCCCCGTGGGATCCGACTACGGAGCCGACGAAGCAGGGCTACGAAGGCGCCGTCTCCTATGCGGTGGCCAACGAGATGGGCTTCTCGGACGACGAGGTCAAATGGGTCGTGGTTCCCTTCGACAACGTGTTCAAGCCGGGCCCGAAGGACTTCGACTTCGACATCAACCAGGTCTCCTACAGCCCGGAGCGCGATCAGGCCGTCGATTTCAGCGACTCGTACTACGACGTCGAGCAGGCGGTCGTGACGCTCAAGTCGTCCAAGTTCGCCAAGGCCACTTTGCTCGCGGATCTGAAGGACGCGAAGCTGGGAGCCCAGCTGGGGACGACGAGCTACGACGCGATCGTCGACACGATCCAGCCCAGCGACGACCCGAACGTCTACACGACGAACAACGACGCCATCCGCGCTCTCAAGAACGGGAACATCGACGGCATCGTGGTCGACTACCCAACCTCTCTTTACGTCACCGCCGTCCAGGTGCCGAACGCGACGGCGGTCGGGCGCCTTCCGGCGGAGGGGCAGGAGTACTTCGGCCTCGTCTTCGAGGAGGGGAACCCGCTCCGCGATTGCGTCAATAAGGCGATCGCGAAGCTCCGCGAAGCGGGCACCCTCGACGAGGCCGCGCAGAAGTGGATCGAGGGCTCGGCGCCGCCTGTGCTCGAGTAACACCCGCTTGCGAGCTCACGGCGCCTCCGGGTGGCGAAGCACCCTGATCGCGCTCGCGAGCACGGTCGTCTTCGCGCTCGTCGTGGTGCTCGTGGTGTCCAACTCTCGGGGTTGGCCCGAGGTGCAGCGCCAGTTCTTCAACGGGGAGTTCTTCCGCGAGTCGCTGAGGGTGATCCCGAAGGCGTTCCTCTTGAACGTCCGGATCTTCCTCATCGCCGAGGTGTTCATCCTCGTCTTCGCGCTCTTCATCGCGATCCTGCGCAGCCTCCCGGGGCCGGTCTTCTTTCCCTTGCGAGCGCTCGCGATCGTCTACACGGATTTCTTCCGGGGAGTGCCGACGATCCTCGTCATCTACCTCCTGGGGTTCGGAGCGCCCGCCCTGCAGATCTCCGGCATCCCGCGCGACGAGCTCTTCTGGGGCGTGGTCGCTCTCGTGCTCGTCTACTCGGCGTACGTCTCCGAGGTCTACCGGGCCGGGATCGACTCCGTGCACCCGAGCCAGGAGGCGGCTGCTCGGTCACTTGGACTCTCGCAGACGAAGACCCTGCGCTACGTGATCGTCCCGCAGGCCGTGCGCCGAGTCGTGCCGCCGCTCCTGAACGACTTCATCGGCCTCCAGAAGGACACCGCCCTCGTCGCTCTCCTCGGCCCCGTCGAAGCGTTCCGTCAGTCGCAGATCGAGGTGGCGAGCAATTTCAACTACACGCCCTACCTCGTCACCGCGATCCTCTTCGTACTGCTGACAATCCCGCTGGCGCGCCTGACGGATTGGCTCGTCATCCGCGACAGGCGCCGGCAACTCGCGCTGGGAGCAGCGCGGTGAGCGGCGACACCGTTCTCGAGATCGAGGGCCTGCACAAGTCCTTCGCCAAGACTGAGGTGCTAAAGGGCATCGACGTCGAGCTGCAGTCGCACGAAGTCGTGTGCCTGATCGGCGCGTCGGGCTCGGGCAAATCGACGCTCCTGCGCTGCGTGAACCTGCTCGAGCCCATCGACGCCGGCCGCATCGAGTTTCTCGGCGAGGAGATCACGGCGCCTAAGGTGGACGCAAACCAGGTGCGGCGCGGCATCGGGATCG
>WNFZ01000705.1_pt1 | contig 70802 bp, 46 predicted proteins | sample 5400081 | NCBI WGS metagenome assembly WNFZ01 (sample SAMN13153365, study PRJNA577476) | soil metagenome | isolation source: 80 cm soil or saprolite under grassland replicate 1 | place: USA:California | collected 2016-06-15
GGGTTTTGTTGTCAACAAGCGCCCAGAATTGAATCTGCAGAGCACTCGAAATCGGAGAAACGCAGCGAGGCAATAGGGATTACGCAATACTGCTTGGTCAGAAACCGCTTTTCTAAGATTTAGCGCTTGTCGTTTTGTCTGCGTGAAGGCAGAATAGACGCAGCCGCAATTTAAGCTCCCACATTTTTTGAAATTAACCCAGCCCAGCTTTGGAGTATAGATGAACGATCATCATGCGGGATCTAAGTCTGTCGACGCGGAGTCCGAACTGCGAACGCTGGTTGCTGGCTGTGAAGAGAAGCTGAACGAAATGGCCGAACTGGTGGCCCGTGTACGGCACGAGATCAATAATCCGCTCACTGGTGTACTTGGACAGGCGCAACTTCTACTTCGAGAGGATTTGAACGAGCGGGCGCGGAAACGAGCGGAGACGATCGAAGAGCTCGCTATTCGTATGCGTGACATTGTTGCTCAGCTACGGACAGTTCAGCGTCCGTCTGAATCGCATCCAAGCGCTGGTCAGAACGAATAGTTGAGCCAGCGGCCTTCGCCAAATCAGCGGCTACCGTTCGCCTTGATCGTGGTGTCGCTGCTGACAGTCACTTCGAAACGCCGACCTTGTGGGAGATAAGCATTTTCCCCGCGCTTGAAGCCGTGCAACAACACCAACGGCGCAATGGGCCATAGCAGCGCTCCCATAATCACCATTTGAGTCGCGACCTTTGCCCCTTTACTGTCGCCTACGATCCGACCCGCTGATTGAATTGGAACGCGCGATCCATCCACTGCGGTTACGGTTTCCATGGTCCATGCCAGACGACCAGCCTTACCAAAATGGGCGCCTCTGCTCGCTTTCACAACCCTTCCGGTTGCAATGGCGCCCGGCGCAATAACACTTACGTCGCCAATTTTGACGGCGTTAACTACCCGAAAGCTTATCGCCTCGCCAGCGTTAATCTCCTGAGAACTGATTCTGTAAGCTGTCTCAATGTCTATCAGCGTGCCGCTGGGTATCCGGATCGGCATAAGCTCGTCGCGGGCAGCTCGGCTGGCGCCGATCATGGCAACCAGTACCTCCTCCGGTACGCCGGCGGCTTTCAGACGCTGAAGTTCTGTGGCTGAGGTGTCGCAACTGCAGTTTGACCTTTGCAGTTTGGCGACAATGACATCGGTTGCCAATCCCGCTTTGACCAAAACCAGAACATCTTGATTTGTTAAGGATTGGGGGGCGCCTGGCGACTGCTGGATGATTTTTGCTGCAACCGGTTCCTGCGCCCAGCCAGAGCCAGCGCCAACAAAGATCAGCAAAAGGGAAATAAATCGCCGCATTCCTTCGATCACTCCGAGGTATTCGACTGGAATACCAAATAAGGACCGCAATCTGGGTGCCGCTTCTGACACTTGAGGTTAGCAAGAATGATGACGATTCGAAGGGAATGGCAGGACAGTCGTCTCAGTGTCACAAGAAGTCTTCAATATCGCTTTGGAACGGCGACCGAGAAACATTTTTAATGGAACTTGGATCGAGGTCACGGCTTTGCCGCCCGATGTGAGGTGGCGGCTCTGCCCCGCCGGTCAATTGCAAGAACCGCTTGGGCTGTGCCCCTGGTTCGGGCTTGCCCCTCATGTACGTTTGTGACTTCTGATGTGAGGTAAACCAATCATTAACAGATCACGTCACGCCGCCTCCCCCGGTCATCGGGTTACAGCCCATACGTCAATGCCAAGGGGCAAAGCCCGAACCAGGGGCGCAGCCCAAGCGGTTCTTGCAGTTGACCGGCGCGGCAGAGCCGCGGCCTCACATCGGGCGGCAAAGCCGTGCCGCAAGCCACTGCGGCAGAGATGAATAACAATACCGGCCCACAAGGGGCCGGTATCGTTACTTCATTAGCGGAGTGTTAGCGGTGTGAAGCTAAACTAAACTGAGATTGTCTCTTCCTGTTCAACTAGATAAGGCGAGACCACTGGAGGCTTTTCATCCGCGTCCTCAGCTAGCACAGCTTGAATGATCGGCAGACTCAGCGAATGCTTGGTCGCCTTAAGCGGAACTGAATGGCCCGCAGCATAGACCGGGTGACGTCCATGCTCGTCATACCACTCCGCAAGGCTTGCGGTCTTATGCATGTTCTCGATGATCTGTCTCCAACCAACGCCCGTGTTGTAAGCGCAGAAGGAAATCTCACCTTCCTGCGTGCCGTAGGGAATCACGCACATCTCTGTGCGACGGAAGTCGTAGTTAAACAGATCTTGAAACCACATGCCCTCGACACAGAGAACGCGCCAGATGTCGTTAGGATCATCTTGTGTTCCAGCCTTCATGCGATCGTTGCGATCGGAGCTGGAATTTGTTGATGACGGTTTAAAGAGATTGAGAATCTGGGAAATTGGGAATCCTTCGGGCGCGCGTTCCGCATTAAAGTTGCGCAAGATCGCCATACCCAACTGCGCGTATGAGAGCTTGTGCCCGCGCGCCGTGTCGGTGATGACGGCGACGTCCTTCATAAACTGTTCATAGTCGAAGAACTCAAACAGCGACTTAAACTCGCCAGTCTTTCGGTTCACTACCATCAACGTGAAGATGCCGCAGTTTGGATGGCAATTGCACGAAGACCATCCCCACGGCGCGTCGGCCCCCTGGAGCATATCCATCACGCTTGTAAATGCTGAGTAGGACGAAAGCGGGAACCAATCACGTAGCGGCTGCAATTGTCCGCCCAACTGGCCCTTTAGATCGTGAGTCATGCCGGCAAGCGTGTAGCGCTGCTTGATACGTAACTCGTCAGAGACGTCTTCATCGCGGCCGGTGAACGACACCGGTTGAAACGCTATTGTCTGCACTTTGTCGATGTTTTTAGCGGCGAATTCAACGATCTGGCCGATGCCGTCATTGTTGATCGTATTTACGATCGTCGTTACCAGCGTGACCTTGATGCCGACGCTCGCCAGGTTTTCGATCGCCCTGAGCTTCACGTCAAACAGATTGCCAACGCCGCGGTGTTTGTTCTTTTCTTCGCTTACGCCGTCAAACTGAAGATAGACACCGTGTTGGCCGGCGGCCTTTGCCGCGTTGCAGAATTCGATGTCTTCGGCGAAGCGAATTCCATTTGTCGCCGCAAGAATTCGATAGAAACCAATTTTCTTGGCATAAGCGACGGCCTCGAGATAATAAGGCGAAAGCGTTGGCTCCCCTCCAGAGAAGAGAATGATGATTTGGCGTTTTGGCTTGAATGAGACAGCCCGATCGAGAATCGCCTTCGTGTCTTCAAAGGTCGGTTCGTGCACATAACCAACCTGGTTTGCATCCATGAAGCAGGGATTGCACATCATGTTGCAGCGGTTGGTAAGGTCCACGGTCAAAACGGCGCCGCGGCCAAACTTGATATTGGAGGTCCCATGATGATGTACCGAAGCATCTTCAGCAACGCGGAAGTCTCGCCCAAAGAAGAGTGACTCGATCCTTTCAAGGAAAGCGGGATCAGTTGCCATCACGTCTTCAAACTGTCCGTGCTTCGGACAGTTCTTCCGCATCACTACCTGCCCGTCCTTCTCCAGGATCTGCGCCTTGATCTCGCCCGGATGTTCATACATCAAGGTCTCCAATGGTGTCTCACCGGAGATAACGGCATTACGAACTTCTTTGACACAGGTAGGGCAAAGGCTGTCAGTCTCGCGGGGAAAGCCGAGTGGGGGTGCGGTCCTTTCGTACGACTTGAGGAGGGGTCCCGGCGCCCATTTCGGGCGAATAGCCTCGCCCTCAGGAAGACGTTTATTGATCGACTGAAAAGCCTTCCAGGCAATACTGGAAAGATTCGAGAGTAATTTCGAGCCTCTAACACCGCCGGGCCCGGGATCTGATTCGCCCCTGCGAAACTGGTCACTGAACAAAGGATTGTCTCCTCACGGCGCTTTTTAGACGCGCCTCAATCTGATTAAGACTAAGTATTTCTTCAAATAGCCACTGTCACGCACACAGCTAACCACGTTTCGCTAGCGGCCCCGTCATGATAGTGGGCTGAGCAAGCAATGGCAAGCCAAAAAAAGGCCGTAAATAAGGTTTACCACCGGCCGAATTTGTCCAAAGTATTGCCTTGCCATTACTCTCTGGATCCCGCTAATACTAAGACGGTCTCTATTATTCTTCCGCATTTCTGATATACCATCCTCACGTTCTCATGGAGATTCATCAAACGGCCGTTGTTGACCCGTCTGCTCAGCTCGCCAGGGATGTGCGTATCGGGCCTTATGCGGTTATTGAAGATGATGCAGAAATTGGCGAAGGATGCGAGGTTGGTGCGCATGCCGTCATCAAGCGGTTCACTTCGCTGGGCCGGGGCAATCGGGTATTTGAACATGCGGTGCTTGGTGGTGAGCCCCAAGACATCAAGTTCAAAGGTGAATCAAGCAGCCTGATCGTTGGAGACGACAACATGATCCGCGAGTTTTGCACGCTGCACCGCGCCTGTGGCGAAGGCGAAACGACGCGGGTAGGTTCACGCAACTTTTTCATGGTTGGGGTGCATGTGGCTCATAACTGTATCGTCGGTGACGACAATGTGTTTGCCAACGGAGCCGCACTCGCCGGGCACATCAACGTCGAGGATCACGTGTTTTTGTCAAATAACGTCGGCGCTCATCAATTTGTAAGAATGGGGCGCTATGCGATGGTTGGAGGGAAATCGAAGATCGTGCAGGACGTCCTGCCGTTTTTCATTACAGATGGAAACCCTCCTCGTGTGCGAGGAGTCAATGCGGTGGGATTGCGGCGCGCGCAGTTTTCGAAGGAAGAGAGAAGTGCGTTGAAGCAGGCTTACAGTATATTATTTAGATCTTCCCTGTCCCTTCAGGACGCATTGATCGAATTGAGCCGGCTTAACGATGCGAACGTAGACTACCTGGTAAAATTCATCCGCGGTTCTGAACGTGGGTTTACGCGTACGCAAAGAGGAAATTCGGCGACGGAAAATGACACCCAACATTAGCCGCAGATTAACGCGGAAGATCGTAAGGGAGAGTTTCATTCGTAGGTTTTCTGATCCGTGTTATCGGCGGTAATCTGTGGCTAATACTCTTACCGTGGAAATGAATTTCTTTCAGAGCTTCTACCCGAAGCTGTGAAAAAAAGCGTTAACGGGGTTTCACCCCGTGAGGGGTGGCATGTTTATAGATCGAGGACCAAAACCCCTCCGTCGGCGTTCGGAGGAGCGGAACTGTTTCTCGCGTGCTGAAGGTCTAGTTGAATTCCGCTCCTCCGAACGCCGTTGGTTAGGGTATTTCAACTCAGGCTATAAACATCTCACTCCTCCGGAGTTAAAGAGTTTAAGTTGTAGGTGAATATGCGCCAAAGTTTTTCGGGCGATTTTCTCTAAATCAATTTTTTCACAACTTCTACCGCGGGTGGTGCTGACTCGCGCGCTGTTGCGGAAGATTGTTGTCAAACCAAATGAGCCAATACAAGAGACTCACTGTTTCTGATCTCGCCGAGCACGTTGGTGGGAAAGTAATCGGCGATGGCAGCGTTGAAATTCATGGTCTTGCCAGTCTGGAAACTGCAGGTGCGGGGGAAGTCGCCTACGTCGAAGAGGAAAAATTCTTCACTGCCGCTACCGCGAGCAGCGCCTCCTGCGTAATTGCCCCAAACGACTCAGACTTAAAATCGACTTCTGTGATTCTTGTCAAGCACCCAAAACTCGCCTTTGCTTTAATCGGAAAACTGCTTCATCCCGCTCCTCGTCGCGAGCCTTCAATACACGCTACGGCGGTGATTGCGGAAAGCGCCGACATCGCCCTCACTGTTTTCATTGGTCCACACGTTTTCGTCGGGGAAGGTGCGCGTATCGGCGCGGGAACGCGAATCGAAGGAGGGGTCATCATTGGCCAGAACGTTACGATAGGCATCGATTGTGTCTTCCATCCCAATGTCGTTCTTTACGATGGAGTCACACTCGGTGATCGTGTAGTGCTGCACGCCGGAGTGTGCGTTGGCGCAGATGGTTTTGGTTACGTTCGTGACGACATGGGTTATCACAAGTTTCCGCAGATAGGAACAGTCGAGATTGAAGACGACGTTGAGATTGGCGCCTACACTTGTGTCGATCGCGCGGCCCTCGGTAGAACCCGGGTCGGTCGCGGAACGAAACTCGACAATCTGGTCCATGTTGGGCACAACTGTGACATTGGTGAAAGGGTCGTCATCGCTGCACAAACGGGCATCAGCGGCAGCGTAACAATTGAAGACGACTGCGTGATTGGCGGGCAAGTAGGTTTCGGTGACCACATACGAGTGCAGAGCGGCGCCGTTATTGGTTCAAAGGCCGGCGTGCTTCCCGGCAAGATTGTTCGGCCGGGGGTTTGGTGGGGAATTCCGATTCAGCCCCTTGATGAATACAAACGCCTGAATGCACACGTCAATCGTCTTCCGCAAATGAGGGACGAATTAAAGGAACTGCGCCGGCGAGTTGCGGCGCTTGAAGAAAAGCTCAACGACGAAGTCTCGAACACTCAAGAAAAAGGATAGTGTTCTAATTTGAGATTTAAATCAGTGCTCTGTGTTCTCCGTGTCTGCGTGGTGATAAAAGCGCGAAAACCATTCACCACAGGAGACACGGAGAACACGGCGCAGCCTGACGGCCGCAACCAAAACCTGCCTCAAAACATGTCCACGCGCATCACACGAAATGAAATCACACGAAGTAACACTAACAACATTCGTGTGAGTTCGTGTCTTTGGTTCGTGTAGTTTCGTGGTTCGATTCTCTCAACAAAAGCAGACTCGCAAAATCAGGAAATTGCGGAGTTATTCTGCAGAGAAATGGAAAGGAAGTTTTCCTGACACTCACGCGTCTAATTCGAGACTGTGGAGGAGAGAATGCGGCGCCCTGGCTTCATTGCTGAAAAGATTGGGATTGCGCTCATAGCGCTTGTAGTGGTTGCGGTTGCGCTCGTCGGATTCTACTCAAGACCCACCAACAGAACCGGATTAGCACAAGCAAACCCGCCCATTCTGCCCCCCTCTGATGACCCGCGTCTGGTCTATTCCAACGACTCTGCCGATCCATGGAATCGAATCTTTCACTCGCTGTTTACGCGGACGGTGAAAACGCGTTTGTCAGATAACTTTCCCGAAGGCGCACCGTTTACTCGATTGCGAGACGGCGGCATATCGGGCTCGAACGTTAGCACGAACACCTTCGAACGTTCCGAGAATGGCGATCGGCCAATCGATCCGCTTTATCCGTCCTTCTTCACCGACGACGGCGTGCTGGGTGTTCTAAACGATCCCGGTTATTCCGAATTGAAGAGTGCGCTTATCGACGCCCTCGCGGAAAAAGATCACCGGCCAACTACCAGCCGCGCCGTTATGCAGAGCGACGTATGGGCCGCCTATGACATCCTCTTCTCTCGAAAACGTTTTTCCACAGCTGATGACGCTACACTGAGTCAGAGAAAAGACGACTTGCTTTCACTCCTGGGTCGTTTCACGAGAAAGCTCGTTCTGACCGGGGAAGAGATCGCTTCGCTGCCGGACAACTATAAGGACGCCTCAGTTCGCTACGATCTGCCGAACGCTTTTTCCGCGAACAGCCAATGGCTAGAAGTTCAGATGCATCCGAATCGCATGCACGACGTAGCGGCCGACTTTCGCAGGTCGGCAAGAGTCTTCTTGAAACCCGCCGGTACATCAATTGACAGGAGCAAACTTCTCGAGACCCTTCGCAGCGGAGAGTTTTTTCCAGTAATCGATTCACTTGCATTGGTTATTCAAGATTTGCTTTTCGACAGTAATGGCGATGCTGTGCCAACGCATTTGACTGCCGAGGTACAGATTCGAAACTTCGTAAAGGATGCAAGCGGCAGACTGATTCGGACTGAGTTGCATCAGTACGAGTTCAATCGTCGATCTTTCTTAAGAGCTCCAGGCGGGGGTGGGTTGGTGGAGATTGATAAGAACGCGGATCTTTATTTACCGGCGGCGGGAAATGATTATCAGTTTGCGTCGCCGCAACTCACCAGCACGGGGCGCGGCTATCCAGTACTGGTCAGCTTGCGTCAGCGTTGTGAGGGTTGCCATGGGCGAGGTGCGACCGCGATATTTACTTTCTCAACTCATGATGCACCGCCGCTACCGCCGATTACGTTTCTACCAGTCTCGGGTGACGTTCACGGTTGGTATGTTGCCGGGCGTAAACAGGAGCGTGAGGATTTCAAAGCCCTATCGAGGCAGCGGTGATGCATCCTGGTTCCATTCGCGCAGTGCATCGAGTATTCGTCTGGCAGCTCGTGATGAGGCGCCGCCTTCTCCAAGTCGCGTCGTGACTTCATGAAGTTTGATTCGTAGGCCTTTGTTTTTCTCAATGTCCAGAAGTGAAATAAGCTCAGCCGCCAGCTGCTCACCATTCAGATCATTTTGCATTAACTCAGTCACAAGCCGCTCGCCGGCCATCAGGTTCGCAAGTCCGTAGTGTTCCGCCGTAATCACCCGTCCCAGCGTGTGCCAATTCACGAAAGATTCTTTGTAAACAATCACCATGGGCGTACCCAACAAAGTGGCCTCCAACGTTGCGGTGCCACTTGCGATGGCAGCGGCATCTGAAGCCGCCAGTGCTTCGTAAGTTTCGTCGTGAGTTATTCTCAGTATTTGCTGTAACTGCGCTGAGTCGACTCGGTTCGCAATGATCTGCTTAGCTTCTTCAGGTGTTCGACTGGGTGCAACAACCAGCACGAATTGAACATGGCTATGTTTGCGAGAGATCAGTGACGCAGCGTCCAACATCGGTGGCAGTATCCGATCAAGTTCGTTCCGCCGGCTGCCGGGAAGAAGTGAAATGATCGGCCTCGCATGGTCCAGACCGTTTCGCTGACAAAACTCTTCGCGTCCGTATCGGGGACGCACATTACCTGCCAGCGGATGGCCTACAAATTCAACATGCTTTACGCCACGCTTTGCATACCATTCGGGCTCGAAGGGCAGAATTGCGAGCAGCAGATCCACATCGCGCTTGATGTTGCGCACACGATGTGAGCGCCATGCCCAGAGTTGCGGGCTGATGTAATAGATAATCTTCAGCCCTCGTCGGTGTAGCGCTCGCGCGATGCGGAAATTGAAATCAGGCCAATCGACAAGGATGACGGCATCGGGAATTCTTTCGATTGCGGCCCGCTTCAACGTCTTATAGGCGCGCCAGAATTTCGGCAGCGCTTGGCCGATCTCCAGGAGCCCGAGAATTGCCAGTTCGTCAGACTGCACTACCGACTCGACGCCTGCGGCTCGCATCAATGGGCCGGTTGCGCCAAAAAAGTTTGGCGCGCTCTCTGGTGGAGCACTTGCACGGAGGGCTTTGACCAATGCGGATGCATGAGCGTCCCCCGAAGGCTCGCCTGCGACGATCATAAGATTGAGTTTGTTGTGGGACCGAGTCACGGGCAGTAATCATAGACGGGAGACTGCCGAATACCGAAGGCGAAGTTACAATAGGAGGCGGGAGGAAAGGAACGATTTACCATTCATCATTTCTCATTTTTCATTGGATTAGGCCACCACGACCGGAAGTCGCAGTGTCATGACCTCATGAGGCGCGGCAAGCGTGATGGCGCAGGAGACCACCCCTGCGGAAGTACCTCGTTACGGCCAAATGAAAAATGAGAAATGATGAATGGAAAATGATCTTTCTTTTCTTTTTCTCCCCTGTTTACTGCTCCTCACGGTTTCGTGCTAGCATCGGCACGCTCTAATAACGAACAGCGTTCCCGGAGGTCTTCACTCGCTTTTGCGCGTCGCTTTTTGCTCAAGCGGTATCTCCCCCGCGGTTCTGTTCGTTCTCGCGAGCGCAATCTTCTTAATCGTCCCTCCCGTAGTAATCGCGCAACAAACGAACCCTGTGGATCGCAAGGTCACCAATCCGATGACCGACACGCCGAACGTGAATCCTTTAACTCAGGATCAACCAATACGTCAGCGTCCTCCACAGAGAACATCGGAAGCTGTCTCCACAGACCGACTTCAGGTCGATGCTACGACCCAAACTGTTTCGGGTCCGGCTAATGCTCGGGTGTTTGTTTACGAGGGCAACGTCGACGCTCGCATCGGAACCTATCGCTTGCAGGCTGACAAGCTCACGGTTTATGAGGCGACGAACAAAGTGATTGCGGAGGGAAACGTCGTCTTCGATCAGGGCGATCAGCAGAGAATCACCGGCACTCGCGCGGAATGGAACTACAAAACAAAGACAGGCTTCTTTGTAGATTCAACCGGCTTTACGAATCAAACCCAGGATGGTACACGCATCTACTTCACTGCCGATCGAATCGAGAAAGTCAGCCTCGACACTTTCATCGCCACAAATGTTCAGATCACTGCCTGCGATGAAGAGGTGCCGAAGTGGAGCTTTCACGCGAAACACGCAAAAATAAAGACAGGCGATCGGGTACGTGTTTATTCGCCTAATCTCAGAATCAAGAAGATCCCAATCTTCTACTTGCCTTACGCTTCGGTTTCTCTCAAACAGCGAGATCGCGAGTCTGGCTTTTTAACACCCACATTCAGCGGTTCCGGCGAGAAGGGCTTTCGCCTCTCAAACGCCTACTACCAGACACTGGGCCGCTCTGCTGACCTAACTTTCAGAAACGATATCTACACCCAGCGTGGTATTGGCTTGGGCGCAGACTTACGCACCCGGGCGAACTCGCGATCTTTTCTTAATGCGGGTTTCTATTCAGTGAAAGATCGCATCTTTGGGCCCAGCGCAGATGCCACTCATCCGGACCAGGGTGGCTCGAGTCTTTACGTTAATGGAGTTCATTACTTTCCCAATGGTTTCATTGCGGCCGCCGACGTAAATGTGACCTCGAACCTGGCTTACCGCCAGGTCTTTTCTGACTCGATTCAGCAAGTGATCTCGCCGGAAGAAACCTCGCAGGTCTTCGTTAACAAAGACTACAAAGACTATAGCTTTAACTTCCTGGCGCGTTCTCAGGTTACGTCGTTGCCGAACTCGCGCATCAGAATTCGTGAGCTACCCAGCGTCACGATGGACAAGCGCCCGTCGCCGCTAAGCTTTATCAAGAAACTTCCAATCTATTTTTCATTTGAAGGTGGGGCGGAAGGAGTTAGTCGAAAAGAGACGGTCGAGGATCTGGCGTCGTTTCGAACCGAAGTCGGAGGTGAGCCGATTGTTACACCGTCGATCGTCCAACGGCTTGATTTTCATCCGCGCATCACCTTGCCGCTGAGCTTTGCCGGTTGGTCATTGACCGCGACCGGCGCCGGGCGAGTCACCTTCTACTCCAACTCACTCGATCCTAGTAATCGGTCGGTATTAAGCAGAGACCTAACGAGATCATACGGTGAGTTCGAACTCGACCTGCGGCCACCAGCTTTTTTCAGAGATTTTCATCGTAGCAGTGGAACGTTTTTCTTCCGACACGTGATTGAGCCTTACGTTATCTATCGAAAAATTTCTGGAATTCACAATTTTGATCGAATTATTCGATTCGACGACGTTGACGCAATCGCCGATACTAACGAGATTGAATTTGGTGTCTCAAATCGCTTCTTTACACGGCGCTCAACCGAGAACGTGAGCAACGCAGCGATACGCGCAACGAAGAGTGGTGAAAAGGTTCCCCTCTCCAGCCAGCCTTACGAAGCTTTGACCATCACTGTACGCGGAAAGTATTTTTTTGATCCCCTCTTCGGCGGCGCTTTGACGCCCGGACGCCGCAATCAGTTTTATCCCATCGACACGCTTTCTGGTTTTAGCTACGGTGGTGTGCCGAGGCGGTTCTCACCTGTCAATATCGACGCTCGTTATCGTCCCCGCGCCAACATCTTCGTTGACCTGCGAACTGACCTCGATACCAGAGGCGGCGGCTTGCGAGCCCTTTCGGCCACATTCGGCATTAACCGGGCGCTGGTGCAAGCATTTCAAACCTTCTACTACACCCGCGCGATCGACCTGGTGCCCAGCCTGGCCAAGTTTGCCGATCCGCGTGGCCTGGAGGCCGGCACCCTGCGCGGCTCTCAATGGAGTCCCTCTTTGTTTCTCGGTAACCGTGAGCGGGGTCTTTACGGCGGCGCCTCATTCTTTTTCGACTTTCAGACTCGTCCCGGAAAGGGAAATAGCTCGCTGATTAGTTCGACCGTGACGGTTGGTTATAGCTGGGATTGCTGCGCGATCACTGCACAGAACTACACATTCAACGTCGGCCTGCGTAAGGAGAACCGGGTTGTGTTCAGTTTTCGGCTGAACGGAATCGGCACCTTCGGTACTGAACAAATCGGTCAGCAGCTCCGGTGAAAGGCCTACTATTTTGGAGTGCGGCGGCCTGGCTGGCCTGGCGCCGCTTTGGCCTGTCGCGGTTTAGTCGCGATCCTCATCGCAGTGGCCAAAGCGGCGCCAGGCCGCCGCACTCCAAAAAATGGCTTCACGCAACTAACCGCAGCCTTTCTGCATCTTTGTTGGCGCCGCCCCGCGCTGTAAACCGTAAAGGAATTGTTATATATTGCCTTAGCGCGGCATTTACGGGTGTGATGTGATGGATTCGAGGGCCGCGCGTCAAATACACGCCTCATTCTATTGGCCTCGACTTATTCTTCGAGCAAATATTTTAGCCTGGATTAATCCTTCAGTCTTGGGAGAATCGGTTTGATGTTGAATCCTCGTTCCCCTCATAACAAGACACGCTTTCGCGTGGCTCTGACATTCAGTCTATTCTTCATCTCCCTGACATTTGCAGTCATCGCTTTCGCACCGCGCTCGGGCGCAAAGCGCGCGATCACGCAGGAGCAAACAGCGGTAGGAAAGCGGACGCGGCCTCCGTACGTACCCGGTGAGGTTCTCGTTCGATACCGCAGTGAGAAAGTTGCAAAAGCCCAAACTCGCACCGCGACTGTCTTGGGCACTGAAGGCCTTGAGTTACCGGTTCAGATTGAGCGATTTCGCGCGTCGGATCTCGTGGAAGGTCTGCGGCTAGGCCGGGTTGCCGCTGAAGATACGATGGCAGCGATACAGGCGCTGAAGTAACAGCCGGATGTGCTCTATGCAGAGCCGAACTATATCATCTCAGGCATTACAGGCGATCTGCATGGTTACAATTTCGTGGCCAATACGGGAACAATTCCGGCTGAAGAACACGCTACGCACGTCGCGGGCACGGCCGGCGCCCGAGGCAACAACGGCGTAGGCGTAGTGGGTGTCAACTGGACCGTTAGCTTAATGTCGCTGAGAGTGTTGGGTTCCGGTGGTGGATCGACGTCAGACATCGTTGATGCCTACAGTTACGCCAAACAGATGCGTGATCTCTGGGTATCCACGGGGGGAAGCCGGGGAGCAAACGTTCGAGTATTGAATAATAGTTACGGTGGCAGTGGTTTTTCCCAATCTGCGTTTGATGCCATCGCGGCCCTCAATCAATCCGGCATCCTTTTTGTCGCCTCAGCCGGTAATACAGATGACGGAAATACTAACAACGACCTGATCGGTCATTATCCTTCAGACTACAATCTACCGAACGTTATTTCTGTAGGTGCTACAAATCAGAGCGACACGATGGCCAACTTTTCTCACATTGGCCCGAACAGTGTAACCATTGGAGCCCCTGGTCAATCTGTTCTGAGCACGGTTCCCAATAATGGATACGATGTCTTCAGCGGCACGTCCATGTCATCGCCCCACGTTTCTGGAGCAGCGGCTTTGCTTTGTGCTGCAAATCCAAACATCTCGTTAGAGCAACTCAGAGCCTTGTTGATCTATAACGGCGACATCGCCGCAGACCTTGTAAATAAGACGATCACGGGTCGCCGTCTTAACGTTGCGAATAGCCTTACGGCTCTCAACGAACACGACACCACTGCACCAGGAACGGTTACTAATCTACACGTCAATACTCAAAACGCTCGCAGTCCTAACCTCGGCTGGAACGCCTCGGGTGACGACGGCGCCGGCGGTCAGGCTTCGCTCTATGACCTGAGTTTCGTTGATTCCAAGACAGGCGCTGTTATTCCCCTAAAAAAAGTATTACCGACAGCGTCTGGTTCGAGTCAGACTACGGACGTGAAAATACCGTTTCGTCACACCAGGGGGACCGTTAGATTGCGGGAGTTCGACAATGTCGGTAATGAAGGTGTCCCGGCATCCCTCAACGTCGCCGTGAATATTGTTGACGGTGATCCGTATGCCACGACACTAGGTGTCGCGGCTGCGCTCTCAACCGGAGGTACCAATCAGAATTTCAACTGCGATGATTGCTATCGGACTGTGGGCCTGCCGATCACGTTTCCATACTTTGGGCAAAACTACAGTTCGGTGCTGGTCTCGAGCAATGGAAATATCTACTTCGACCCGGCTGCTGCACCCCGGCGGGACAACGGAGATGCTGATGACGTTCCAAGTTCAGCCTCGGATCTTTCAAGGTTTAAGATGATTTCCGGTCTTTGGGATGATCTTTATCTCGGCACGGACCAGCGCGCTGATGCCGGTGTTTACCTCGTACAGCTCGATTCGAGCCGCGTGATCCTGCGCTGGCAAGGGGTCCCATGCAATGCCGGAGGATCGAGTGGCGCCTGCCAATTTGGCGGGGCTCCAGTCAACTTCGAGATTGAACTTCGCAGCGATGGCACAATCAAGAGTCGATATGGTAGTGGCAACACGCAGGTGTTCCCGGTCGTCGGCATTTCCGGTGGCGAGCCGGATGCCTATGTTGTACCTTCGCACACGTCCGAGCAGGTTGCGACAAATCTGACGAATGCGGTGGAGGTTACTTACATCCCTCGCAGCGTGATCAATCCGCTGGACAACAATTTTTTCTTCATAAGTCAACAATATCGGGACCTGCTCAATCGCGAACCCGACCTGGGAGGTCTCGATTATTGGTCCGGCGGTCTTAACGTATGTGGCTCAGACCAAGTCTGTTTGATCAGACGCCGAGTGGGTATCTCAGCGGCTTTCTTTATTGAATTGGAGTTCCAAAGAACCGGTTCGTTTGTTTACCGTTCGTTCAAGGGAGGTCTGAGCCGTCAGCCAAGCTATGCTGAATTCTCGGCTGATCGTCCTCAAATCATCGAAGGCCCGAATCTTGAGCAGACTAAACAGACCTACATGGCAGCATTTGTGCAGCGTCCTGAGTTCGTGGGGAAGTACGGCTCTGCCACTAACGCTGAAGCATTCGTTGATGCGTTGATAACAAACACCAATGTTACTTTCACGCCACAGCAGCGCCAGGCGCTAATTGACAAATACAACACGGGCAGCAATATGAATCAAAGCCGGGCGCTAGCCACTCGAGACGCGATCGACGCGACTGCATTTCAAAACGCTGAGTTCAATCGTGCGTTTGTGTTAATGCAATACTTCGGCTATCTCGGTCGAGATATCGATCAGGGTGGCTATGATTTCTGGCTCGACGTCCTTAACAACCGCGTGCCAGGAAATTTCCAGGGGATGGTCTGTGCCTTTATCACCTCTGCGGAATATCAACAGCGATTTAGTAATCTGACTCCACATTCAGATCGCGAATGCGGAGCTCCCGCGTTTTAGTGGTCGATTTTGCCCTAAGGTCTAGTTGTAAACATGACATTCGTGGCTTGCTTCGGCATTCGCGGCACGTATGTCCTGATGGACCCAACCAGGGTCCTGCTCGTCTTCACCGCCCTGCTGCTATCCTTTTCTGCGGGCGCTTTCGCTTCTGAAAGTTCGCACGACCATTCCTCCAAAATCAGGATTAACCGACCAGCTCAAATCAGAAGGGCGAAGCATCGAATCAAGAATCGCCGTCCGAACCGATTTGGCCTTCCTGAGTATTCTGCCGATCAGGGAGAAGACGTTGAGGGTCGCCAGAATTGGTTTATGTTCCAGCGGACCTATCCCTTCAATTCGGTACCGGTTGATGGGCGGCGGCGGGCATGGGAAGCACGTCCGGGAAAAGGCAAAGGCGTGGGCCGTTCGGCAGGGGAAGCTGCGGTCTGGTCGCCAATCGGTCCGATGCCGACGCGTTCATACGCTCCTTTGTTCAGTAACTTCGGGCTAAACAGCGGACGAATAAACGCGATTGCTGTTTCGCCTGCTGATGCTCAACTCGTTCTCGTAGGAGCGCCCACCGGAGGCCTTTGGAGATCCATGGATGGCGGAACTTCCTTCAATCCGGTCAGCGATTCGCAAGTCGATCTGGCGGTAGGATCGATAGCATTCTCTATAAGTAATCCCAACATCGTTTATGCCGGCATGGGAGACATGCACGGCTGTTGCGACTACATGGGCAGCGGCGTACTCAAATCAACGGACGCCGGTTTGAGCTGGACACGGGTCAACAATTCGACGTTGCCTCAGCCCGGGACTACTGGCAAGATCGAGGTTGATCCAACCAATCCGAACCGGGTTTATTTAGCACTCTATCGTTTTCTCGATCAGACGGCGGAAAATAGCTTTCCTTACGGTGGTGTTTATGTTTCGAGCGACGGTGGTGTGAATTGGACGCGAACGCTCGCCGGCTTGCCACGGGACCTTGCTATTAATCCCTCCAACCCGCAAATGGTTTATGCCGCGATGCGAGGCATCGGTACCATCGGCACGGGTCCAGCTGGGGGTTTGTATCGTTCCTTGAACGGCGGCCTGAATTGGGATTTCGTTTATGATTCGACCTTTGGCGACGCCTTCAGCACCCTGGGATTCAGAGACATTCGAGTCGCAGTTTCCCCTGACGATCCGCAAAGAGTCTACGTCTACTCCGGCGGCGGCGTAACGTACGGCTTCGAAATTCGTCTGGCAGTGAGCACCGACGCGGGCGCTACCTTTAGTCCTGACCGAGTTCTGAATGCCAGCGTGGACAAGGGCCAGTTCGGCTATAACACCTACCTTGTTGCCGATCCCTTCAATGCAAATACGATTTATATCGGCGCTCGCGACGTATTTAAGAGTATCAACGGTGGAGTAAGCTGGACGAATATCACCGGCAATTTTGATAGCTCGTTTAGCTTCGTACCTTTTCTGGCCCAGGCACATCCCGACCAGCACGCAATGGCTTTCTCGCCAGCGGGCGCCAATCAGTTCTTCATAGGAAATGACGGTGGCCTATACAAGACCGTCGATGGGGGCGCAACTTTCCAGGCTCTCAACAACAGCCTTTCTCTGACTCAGTTCATAAGTCTTGCTCGCCACCCTGCAGATCCGTCAATCACCTACGGAGGTACTCAGGACAACGGCACGCAGCGTCGACAGTCTGGTACTAGTCAGTGGGAAGACTTTTCCAGCGGCGATGCGGGTCACGTGGTGATCAATCCTCAGGACCCTACAACTCTATTTGTTACAAATATTGGTGGGACTGTCTGGCGCTTTGGCAATAACGGTGGTTCGCCACGTACCGTCGTTTCGACGGACAACACTTTCCGAGATGCAAACGGCGCAATCGAACGCACTGCTTTCTATGCTCCCTTAACAGGCAATGGTGTCACTTCACAGATCTATATCGGGACGCAACGTGTTTGGACCAGCACAAACCTTGGCGTCACGTGGACGCCGATGGGAACCACGCCTGATCTGACTAAGGGCATGTCAGATGTGCTGACTACGATTGCGGTGTCGAAATCAAATTCGAACGTTATATACACCGGCTCAGAACAGGGGCGGGTGATGATCTCAACCGACGGCGGAGTAACCTGGAATGATGCCGGCACTAGATTACCTAATAGGTTCATAGCCAGCATCAATGTCGACTACAACAATCCGGCTGTGGCATATCTAACTGTCTCTGGCTTTGGTTCGGGTCATGTCTTCAAGACAACGAACACCGGCGCTACTTGGAATGATGTCAGCGGGATTGCCGGACAGGGCGGTCTGCCGAACATTCCCACCAGTGCGCTGCTAATCGATCCAAACAATTCGAATGTAATTTACGCGGGCACGGACGTGGGCGTTTTTCGCTCAACCACTGGCGGCGCCAACTGGATTACCTTTAACGACGGTATGCCGCCGGTAATCGTGACTGCCTTCGCCATGAATGGCGCCGGTCAAATTCAGGTTGGCACCTATGGCCGTGGCGCGTACGAGGCTACGGGAGCCGCAGGCACTTTCTCAATCTCAGGTCGGGTGACGGACGGATTTGGGAACGGCATCGGCGGCGCAACCGTCACGCTAACCGGCACTGCCGCAGCCTCAACTACGGCCGACTCAAATGGGAGTTATACACTCGCGAACTTACCGGCGGGCGGGGCCTACGTTTTGTCTCCAACCAAGGCGGGCCAATTCATCCCGTTCGCGAGGAGCGTAACGAATCTTGGAAGCGACACGGTAGGATTTGATCTCCGTTTAGACCCGTTCGTTAACGCGAGCATCCACGTAAACGATTCCAGCGGCGGCAACCTGGCGGTGGTTTCCATGAGTATTAATGGTCTACCGGGTGGGACCACTAATGCTTCTGGTAGCCTTAGCCTGAACGTCAGTGTCCCCGCTGTGGGAAACATGCAAACCATCTTAGCTCCCATCAAACTCGGGTATGCGTTTAATCCTGCGAGTTTTAGTTTCAGCAGTCAGAGCGGTAATCAAGTCGTTCTCTTCTCTGCCGTTCCCCCCAATCCAATGGACGATGCGCGGAGCTTTGTAGCGCAAACCTATCGCGACTTCCTTGCGCGTGAGGCTGATCCGGGTGGGCTCGATTACTGGTCATCTCAAATTAACGGTTGTGGTGTTGACGCACTGTGTTTCCACAACAAACGGATCGATGTAAGTGCGGCATTCTTCGTCGAAGCGGAATTCCAGCGAACAGGGTCTTTCGTCTACCGGCTTTACAAGGGCGGGCTGGGTCGACGACCTGTCTTTACTGAGTTTGTGACTGATAGAGCTCAAGTTGTCGAAGGCCCGACTCTGGAACAAACAAAACAGGCACTTGCTCTTGCGTTTGTTCAGCGTCCTGAATTCGTTGGGAAATATGCCTCTGCCACTACCGCTGAAACATTCGTTGATGCGTCGATAACAAACACCAATGTGGCTTTCACGCCGCAGCAGCGCCAAGCGCTCATTGACAAATACAACTCGGGCGGCAATATGGCTCAAAGCCGAGCGTTAGCAACTCGAGACGCGATCGACGCGAGTGCTTTTCAAAATGCGGAGTACAACCCTTCATTTGTGTTGATGCAGTACTTTGGTTATCTACGGCGCGACCCTGAACAAGAGGGTTATCTGTTCTGGCTCGATGTGCTCAATAACCGCGTTCCCGGCAATTTTCGCAGCATGGTCTGCGCATTTGTTACTTCATCGGAATATCAGCGGCGCTTTGGCAATTCCGTCACGCGCTCAAATCGCGATTGTGGACAGTAGTTTTGGAGTGCGCCGGCCTGGCGGCGCTTTGGCCCACCGCCGGGCGCACTTGAACGCGCGTTAATAGAGGCACTCGAGACCGAGCCGTCGTGTGGTTTCGTCGGCAATGCGTGTGATAAGCCTTAGGCCAAAGCGGCGCCGGGCCAGGCCCTGGCGGCGCTTTGGCCCACCGCCGGGCGCACTTGAACGCGCGTTAATAGACGCACTCGAGACCGAGCCGTCGTGTGGTTTCGTCGGCAATGCGTGTGATGAGCCTCAGGCCAAAGCGGCGCCGGGCAGGCCAGGCCCTGGCGGCGCTTTGGCCCACCGCCTGGCGCACTTGAACGCGCGTTAATAGACGCACTCGAGACCGAGCCGTCATGTGGTTTCGTTGGCAATGCGTGTGATGAGCCTCAGGCCAAAGCGGCGCCGGGCAGGCCAGGCCCTTGCGGCGCTTTGGCCCACCGCCTGGCGCACTTGGGCGCGCGTTAATAGACGCACTTGAACGCGCCTTAATACAGGCACTCGAGACCGAGCCGTCGTATGGTTTCGTCGGCAATGCGTGTGATGAGCCTCAGGCCAAAGCGGCGCCGGGCCGCCGCACTCCAAATACTCCAAATAATGCCCGCTTGCGGTTAGTCTCTCCTTCTGCGTAAAATGATCGTTCTTAAAATCGCCGGGTGTGGGCAGTTAACTTCACCTGCGCTTAGCTTGCGGCCCAGACTCCCCAAGGGCATCTAATCTGCTCGTTTCTGCGTCTTTATTTGCGGAGGATTTCGTGAAGCCAGCTTTTCGTGTTTTCTGCGCTATTGCCGCGTTTACGCTCGCCTGTGGCGCACTTTCATTTGCTGAAGGCCAAACCGCGAGTCCGACGCCAGATCCTTTCGTTGTACAGTTAACCTCAACGCCCTCCGCAACCTTCGGCAATTTTGCCGGTGACATTAGTGGCAATGGCCGCTTTGTCGTTTTTGAGTCAAATGCTGATCTGGCGACAAACAAAACAACGACGCGAAATAATGCGGACGGCAATCGCGAGATCTTTCTCGCCGATTATGCACAACGGCGCATCTTTCAAATCACTAATACCAAGAACGTTCCTAAACCCCCGGCAAGTCCGTCGCCTACACCAACGCCTTCTCCAAGTCCGACAGCTTCGCCAACTCCGACCCCAACACCAAGTCCAACGCCGGCAGATCTCAGTCAGGTGCAGATCGAGGTCAGCAACAACCGGCCAGTGATCTCTTTCGCGCCCGCGCTTTCCGGCGGGACGCGTGTGTTCACCATCGTCTTTAGTTCAAACGCTCCAAATCCAGCTAGCTTTGATGGCGTGGATACGGGTGGAGCGCTCGCGGCGGACGGAAACGAGGAGATCTGGATCTACCAGTTACCGCCCGTTGCCGACGTTAATCTATCGAGCGGCGCAGATCTGCCATTGCAAGATCTGGCTGCGGGCACTTTTACGCGTATAACGAATACACCAGCGAGTCGTGTGCCTGCACCGGGCGGGCCAGGAGTGCCCCCATTTGTCGCTGATGACAATCGTAGCGCGACAATTTCAGATACTGGAGCGGTCCTAGCTTTTGTATCGACACGCAATCTTGTGCCCGCTACGGGCAACGCTGATGGCAACCCCGAAATATTCTTGTTTAATGTTGCAACCAGTGCCTTCACGCAGGCAACAATCACTCAAGATGTATTCGACGCCTCGGGACGTCTGCTTTTTACTATCTTTAACGAGAATCCTTCCATATCCGGCGATGGTTCTGTCGTCGCCTTTATATCTAACGGAAATCTGGTGGGAAGCAACAACGACGATGGTAGCGGCCACGGTAACGCCGAGGTTTATGTCGTAAATTTTAGTGGCTCGGCCGTAAGCAATATGCGACAGGCCACACGCACCAAGGCCGACGCTACATTCGCTACTATCAATGTGTTCAGTCCGGGTAGGCGATTGAGTCGTGACGGTTCAATGCTGGCGTTCGAGACTCTGGCGGAAGATCCGAAGGCAAACGGCCCTAACAAACCATTTCTCGCCGTCTTTGTTTATTCGATAGCAGCAGACTCGTTCGTACAGATCGGACTACGAGCCCTGAGTTCTCCAGGCGACATTCTTCACTTTCCAACCTTTACCGACTATACCGGACTGACTCCGAGCACGCTCGTCTTCGCCTCTGCGCTGAACTTCCGTGCCGATGGCACCTTCCCCGCGGCTGCACAGGACAGCGAAGGATTGAATCCGGGAAGGGTATCGCAAATCTTCGCGACGCAGATTCCCGCATCCTCTTCGAACACTTTCACACGACTGACAAATCATCCGTCAGGTGTCAGTTTTGGTGGCGTCCGGCCACTCGCAAGCGGGACGCGAGGGAGAATCGCCTATGATTTCGGTGGCACAGAGCTAGGGGGTGGAAACCCGGATTCTTCTACTGAAGTCTTCTATCTGTTAAGCCCAACGGTAACGACTGTCGCAGCGGATGCACTCTCCTTTTTTACCGGTGCGAGCAATATGCCAGTTCCGGCTGCGAGTCCGACTCCCACTCCGACTGCCAGTCCAACTCCCACACCGACACCGACACCCACGCCAAGCCCGTCACCTGGCGCTGCGTTAGGTTTAGCGGCGGGAGAGCTTGGCATAATCCGTGCGAGCGTAGATCTCGCGCCCTCTAACGCGACGGCCACTGGTGGTTCAGAAACATCCCGCAGTCCGGCGCTTCCGGTTGAGCTAAACGGCGTTTCAGTTTCTGTGCGAGGAGCTGCTGCAGGTCTTTACTTTGTCGGTAATTCGCCGCGGCAAATTAACTTTGTCGTTCCTATCGGCCTGGCATCGGGCGTTGTGTCTGTCGTCGTGAACAACAACGGAACGGTATTTCGCGGTTTCATCCTATTAGTGGGGGCCCAGCCGGATCTGTTTACTACCACGAACGATGCCGGAGGTCGCGCAATAGTTAGGAACGTCACTAACCCATTGATGCCGACCACCGAACCGTTTGCCGTAAAGTCTACGGACGGCGGAGGTAATCTCGTGGCAACGGTACTCGAGATCAGTTTAACTGGTGTGCGAAACGCACTTCCTGCGGAAGTTAAGGTGACGATTGGAACCACCGACATCACGCCGGCTTTAGTGGTTTCATCGAACCCCGAGATGCCTGGCTTTAACCTTATCAATTTTGCCTTGCCCGATTCGCTGGCCGGGGCCGGCGATGTACCCATCGTTGTTACCATCACAAGGTCGGCCGCGACCTTCAGTAGCAGACCGGCTTCTAGTGCGCCGCACATAACGATCAGTCCATAGGCAAAGCTAATGGCTCAACCAATCGGCCCGCATGTTGCTTGAGTAAGCTCATGCGGGCCTTTGTCTGACATAGTTACAGGACAACCGACGGTGAATATCATCGATCCGCACGATAATGTGACAAGAATCGTCGAGCAGTTAAAGGAAGACGAGGCGCAACGCCGCCACCGTTTGAATGCGCTTACTCCGTCCGCGAGAAACGGCGAGTCTGCGAGTGGAGGCGACAACGATCAAGTCTTCAACCGGGATGTTGAGATTCCTAAGCTAACTTTAGAATCGCCGCCGCTCGATCGGAATCAGAGCCAGTATCCCCTGCGAGACTTATTGGCCTATGACGACCTCGACTTTGTCTATAATGCATATCTCGCAGTTCTGAAACGATCACCCGAACCGACCGCTGTAACGAACGCGATAGATGGGTTGCGCAGTGGCCGGGTCAACAAACTGGACATACTGGTTCGGCTCAGCTCGTCCGCGGAAGGGCGGGAGAAACGCGTAAGAATTCCGGGTTTGCGGCTGCAGGCACTCCTCCTTAACTTTAGTCGCCTGCCTCTGCTGCGATATATTGCCGGTCCGCTTTATAGAGTTTTCCACTGGCGCTCGATTGCAAGAGAGCAGCAACGTCGCACAGGACTAATCCTTGCGCGGCAACAAGCGATTACAAGTTATGTAAATGACAATCTTGCTGCGCACCTCCGCTCAATCGGTCCCGTGGTTCAAGAAGCACTGGGATTCTTTGAGGAGCAGAAAAGAACTCAAGCGGACATACTCGAACGGATCGCCGAAGTGTCCAGGTATTCCGAAGAGCGACTCAACGAAGAGACAACGCAGCGCCGACAGGAGTTCAAGGATCGCACGGCTGAGATCGAGCAGCTCAGACGCGTCTACAATAAATACCGCACACAAGTAGAGCTGACTGAGAAGGATCTGAAACGCGAGATGGAGCACCTGTTTCGCAAGTATCAGGAAGTGAGAACGGAACTTGTATATCAGAACCACCGGCTCGCCCCACAGTTTGACCGCGATGAGTCTGCGTCTGGGCCATCGCCACCCGGCGAAAGCGCGGTCGGTCCAACCTCCGATGGTCGTGAGCTGGATGCATTCTTCGCCTCTTTCGATGAGCACTTTCGCGGAGATCGCGAAGACGTCAAGCAGCGGCTGCGATCATATTTGCCGTTCATACTGGAGCACGGCGCCGGAACGCGCGACGCTCCGATTCTTGACGTCGCTTGTGGCCGCGGCGAATGGCTTGAACTCCTAAAGCAAGAGAAGCTCATTGCCTCAGGAGTAGATTCCAACTCGGTGCTGGTGGGTCAATGTCGCGAGCGGGGTCTTGAAGTAACTCAGGCGGACCTGACAGATTACTTGCGTGGCGTGTCCGATGGCAGTCTCGGTGCGGTATCGGCTTTTCATATCGTCGAACACCTGCCTCTCAAACGGCTCATGTCGTTTCTCGAGCAGGCTCTTATTGTGCTGCGCCCTGGCGGATTGTTGTTATTGGAGACACCAAATCCCCAAAACGTTCTCGTCGGCAGTTGTAACTTTTATTTTGACCCCACCCATCGCAACCCGTTGCCCAGTCCGGTCCTTAGGTTCTTAGTTGAGTCGCGAGGTTTCGTGATAGTCGAAACCTTTGGCTTGAATCCTTCGGACGAAAAGCCAATCGCGGGCGACTCGGAACTAGCAAAACGATTCAACGAATACTTCTATGGACCGATGGACTATGCCATCGTCGCGCGCAAAGTCTGACGCATGAGAATCCTTATAGCCACGAATTACGTGCCGTTTATTCGTGGGGGCGCTGAAATCCATGCGGAAGGGTTGCAAAACGCACTCCAGGAAGCCGGCCATCAAGCCGAAATCGTTGCCATTCCGTTTAAATGGTATCCGGCCGAAAAGGTTCTCGACCATATGCTGGCTTGCCGTTTGTTTGACTTGAACGAGGCGATGGGCGCCTCGGTAGACTTGCTGATCGGATTGAAGTTTCCCGCTTACCTGATTCCTCACGATAACAAAGTGCTCTGGGTTCTGCATCAATTTCGCACCGCCTACGAACTGTGGGACCACCCCCTGGGCGACCTGATCTATGAACCCAACGGCGTTGAGGTTCGAGATGCAATCAGAGAAGCCGACAAAAAGGTGTTTCCCGAAGCGAAGCGAGTGTTCTGCAACTCGGCCAACGTCGCCGCGAGACTAAAGTTTTATTGTGGGTTTGATGCTGCGCCTCTCTATCATCCGCCGGCTCAGGCGGAAAGGTTTTATTCTGAAGACGCCGATGATTATTTTTTCTTTCCGAGCAGACTCTGCTTGCCCAAGCGTCAGTCACTGGTGCTCGAAGCGCTGTCACGAACACGCAACGCCGTCCGTGTTGTTTTTGCCGGCACTGCGGACCAGAGCGACTACCTGCCGGAACTCCAGAGGCTTGCTTCGCGCTTAGGATTGGAAACGCGAGTGCGGTGGCTGGGCTACATCAATGAAGACGAGAAGCTTGAGCTCTACGCAAGAGCACTCGGCGTAATTTATCCGCCGATCGATGAAGACTTCGGATATGTGACCCTCGAGGCGATGCTGGCCCGTAAACCTGTAGTGGTGTGTTCGGACTCAGGCGGCCCGCTGGAGTTTGTTCGTAATGAAGAAAACGGATTGGTTGCAGAACCTAATCCTGAAAGCCTCGCCCAAGCTCTTGACCGAATCTGGGACAACCGGGCACAGGCCAAACAATGGGGAGGCGCGGGGTATGAGTTGTATCAGCAAATGGATATCTCCTGGTCCAAGGTGGTGGAGAGCCTGGTGGGATGAAGATCAACTGGTTTTCTCCGCTGCCCCCGGCAGCGACCGACATTGCCCATTACACCGCGCGTGTACTACCCGCGCTTTCCGCAATATCCGAGGTCACGCTATGGACCACCAGGCGCCACTGGGCAAAGAGCCTGGAACGTTTTGCGGAGGTGCGTCGCTATGGTCTAGACCGGCTGCCGTGGACTGAACTGAACCGTGCGGATATGACGTTTTACCACATCGGAAACAATCCGCGCTTTCACTGGCCCATCTGGCACGTCTCGAAGGCTCATCCCGGCGTCGTGGTACTCCACGATTTGCGTATGCACCATTTTTTCGACGGTATCTATCGGCTCCAGTATCAGAGTCTCGATATGTATCTCGAAATGATGGAGAGGCATTATGGCGAAGCGGCTCTGAGTGACGCGAAGGAGTGCTATACAACAAATGGGAGAAACATCGACTACATGGCCGAGCATTATCCTCTAACTGAATTAGCGCTGGGGAATCCGCTGGGAGTGATGGTCCACACCAGCGAAGGCTTGGCTACATTGCAGGCGAAGGCAGAGTGGCCCGTGGCTTACGCTCCGCTGCCGTATCCTGCTGGGGCACAAGTTGGTTCACGCGCTGTGGGTCCTCCTTATCATCTGGTCATTACGGGTTACCTCGGGCGAAATCGTCGCCTCGATTCCATCTTCAAGGCACTGGCCGCTATGCCGGAGAGAGAGCAGTTCAAGCTTGATGTCTTTGGCAGTTTCCTCGATGACGAGAAGAGCATTCATGCGCAAATCAGAGCACTAAAGCTCACAAGCATTGTCAGCCTGCACGGATTCGTACCTGAAGAAAGATTGGACGCCGCACTTGCCTCGTCGCATTTGGCCATCAACCTGCGCTTTCCGACAGTTGGAGAAGCCTCAGGGAGTCAGTTGCGAATTTGGTCGCACGGACTACCAAGCCTGGTTTCCGATGTTGGTTGGTATGCATCACTTCCATCCGACGCTGTTCGCTTCGTGCGGCACGATGAGCATGAGGTCATTGATATCCAAAATCACCTGCGTGATTTTCTTCGAGCCACAGACGCCTTTGCGCGCATGGGTCTGAGAGGTTTTGAGGAACTCAAAAAGAATCATTCCCCTGCTGCCTATGCCGGGAAAGTTATTGAAATGAGTAAACGCGCGGGAGAATACCGCCCGCAGCTGGCTGCACAGAGTCTTGCAAGAAGAGCAGGTGCGCCACTGACGCAATGGCTGGATACAAACGAGTTCGACGAGCCTTTACGCCATGTGGTGGTCGAGGCTTTATCTTTGGTAAAGGGCTAGTCGATGCGAATTGGTATCGACGGATTGCCACTTACTCAGCCGCTGGCCGGTATCGGCCATTACACCTTTGAAGTCGCGCAGCACCTGGCCCGTGGCGTTCGCCACGACGAAGTAGACATCGTTTCGCCAAAGGCTTTTGTCCCTTCAGTAACATCGCAGCAAGACATTGATTCTCACCTTCGCCTCAGTTTGGAGCAGGTAAACCTGATCACTGGGCGCTGGTGGTCAATCGGACTTCCGCGCTACATCCGGCGGAGGGGGTTTGATGTATTTCATGGCACAAACTTCGAGATTCCGTTGCAAACAGTCTGTCCCACCGTCCTAACCATCCACGACCTATCTCTGTTGCTCCATTCAGAGACCCATGTGCGCAGACGCGTCTGGCGTGCGAGACGCAGACTCCCCTTAATGGCACGCCGAGCCACGATGATCATTACAGTTTCCGAAGCCGTACGCGACGAGGTCCACCAGCATTTGAAAATGCCGCTGGACAGAATTGCGACGGTCCACTCAGCAGCTCGAAAGATGTTTCGACCGATGAACACCGAAAGAGCACGGCAGATCCGAGAGCGACTGAACATCACGGACGAATTCGTGTTGTACGCTGGAACGATCGAGCCGCGAAAGAACCTCTCATTACTTGTGCGCGCTTTCGAAGAAGTGTTTCGACAGGGAAAGCCGGAACTGCAATTAATACTCGCAGGAAATAAAGGCTGGTTGGTTGACGAGCTGTACCAGTCTCTGCGGCGATCTTCGGCGGGAGACAATGTAATGCTTACCGGATATCTAAACGATGAGGAGCTTTGCGCACTCTACTCGTCTTGCAAGCTCTTTGTATATCCTTCGCTGTACGAAGGTTTTGGACTGCCACCATTGGAAGCAATGGCCTGCGGAGCGCCGGTGATCGCCAGTCGCATATCAAGTATCGCCGAGGTAGTGGGACCCGCGGCTCGACTTGTTTCTCCACACTCAGTGACAGAACTGGCAACAGCGATGAACGAACTTCTTAATGATGACTCTCTGCGAGAAGGATATAGCGCAGCCGGCCAAAAGCGTGCCCGTGACTTTTCGTGGACGTTAACAGCCGATCGCACTCGCGCGGTCTACACCGAAGCGATTAGCCGATTTAACCGCCGGCAGCGGCAGAAGCTCTGAAAAAAGAGACTCACTTTCCACAGTGAGCGAACATAAGCCACAGATTAACGAGGATACACAGCGCGGCCTTCGGCCTCAATAAAACCTGAGTTAAAACATAATCCACGCGCATCACACGAAGTGCGCATCACACGAAGTAACACTAACAACATTTCGTGTCAGTTCGTGTCTTTGGTTCGTGTAGTGCGCGTGGATCGATTGTTTACTCAAAAAAATCTGCTCAAGAAAACAAGAAGTTGACGGTTTGTGACACAGATCAACAGGCTTCTTAACTTCTCATCTGTTCTGATCCGCGTTATCGGCGTTAGTCTGTGGCTAATTTGTTCTACCGTGGCTCAGACTCTTCCTCGTCCATTTCGACCTTCGCTAAAGTAACGATCGACAACCGCGATGAGACTCCGCAGACTCTCGTCGGTGCGGGCTAGATTCTGGTCCGTTCGGGACTGGGCCTCATTGAGACGGATCTGAGAATCGACCAAAGCATCAATCTTTGCGTTGACGTCTTTGAAACCTTCAAGTGTTACGTTGGCAAGCCGAGCCACAACTTGTTCTGTTTGCGCCTGAACTTCGCGCAATTGCTGAATGTCAGAGGCGAATTGCGCCTGCTGCCCGATGATGAAAGCCATTTGTCTTTCGGTTTCTTCGTTGCTCACGATGAGGATCTCCTAAACTATCTTCAGCTAGTTTAGCGAAAGACCACCTACAAACCAAACAAGACTATTCAGAAAAGCACAAAAGGCTAGCTCCATTCAGGAGCTAGCCTTTTGAGCGTTAGCGGAGCTCGTAGCGATTTACCCCAGATTACCGCACTGATGATCGTTCTGAGTCGCTGTGGACCCAAAGCGTTTTTGGTATTCGTCTGACGTAATGAAAGCGCAGACCATGCCGCGAAAATTGCCGGGAACGCGGTTATTGAGTACATCAAGCCAGAAGGAATAGCCAGCCGGATCAGGATCGCGACGCAGATAACCGTAGTACTGCATTAACACAAACGCGGGATTGTATTCAGTGGTAAAGAACGAGTTGTTATCGATGGCTGCGCGTACGGCGAACGCCCGGCTCTGGTTCATGTCCGCGCCGGCGTTATATCTGTCGATTAGAGGCTGAGCCTGGAGACTGACGCCGGGCGAGTTCTGTTGGATGCTGGTAATTAAAGCATTGACAAACGTTTGAGCCGTAGTCGCCGCATTATATTTCGAAACGAAATCCGGACGCTGAACAAACGCTAATGCGTAGGCCTGCTTGGTCGCTTCAAGAGTGGGGCCAGCGACTATCTGCCTTCGATCGGGACCAAACTCGCCGTAAGTGGGCTGGCGGCCCAGGCCGCCTTTGTAGGTGCGATAGACGAACGAGCCTGTTTCTTGAAATTCCAACTCAATGAAGAATGCGGCACTAACATTTACCCGCTGCCTGTAAAGGCAGAGCGCATCAGTGCCGCAAGCAGCAATTTGGCCGTTCCAGTAGTCCAAACCGCCCTGATCCGGAAACCGGCTAAGAAAGTCGACGTAGTGTTGGCTGACGAAAAAATCCGAATCGTCGATCGTGATCACCTGGTTAGTGCCAGGCCGCAAACGAAGAGGTTTGACCTTCGTTGGTCCATAGAAGAGATCTGCGGGGAGATTCGGCCCGTCAGTCTGCACTATCCGCAGCGTGGGTGCCTGGCCAAGGGCTGCGACCGCGCCGAGCGCTATCGTGAAGAAGAGCACTGCAAATCGTTGTTTCATAAGACTCCTAAAACTTTGGCAGGAAACCATCTAAACAACTTTTAGCCCAGAGTCGGGGAGGACCTCCGAACTTTCAAAGTAGGGCCGGGGCTGGCTCCGTAACGACAAATTTCAGTGTAGCTTGCAGGCCCGCGCTTTGTCAACGAACTGATTTTAACGGTTATGGGTCATCAGTATAGAATTCAAAGTTTAGTTTGTGGCCGCGAAGCACCAACCTAAAGGTTGACTCTAAACCTCTGGAATCGGACTGACCACCACCCCTTTTTCAAGTTGAGCGCAATCACAGTTCCAAGCTCTAGACGAGATCCTTATCACGAACGAGAAAAGCTGTTCTGGAGGAAGGACCCGCAGTTTTGACGAATCCAAGGACAGTTTGGCCGAGCAATTTTTTTGCGCTACGCGTTGATCAGAACGGTGTTGCAGTTGACCGGGTTTTGGTAGTGTCCTAATTTCAAGTCCCACGGGTTCTCCGTGTTCTCCGTGCCTCCTTAGGTGAAATGGTTTTCGGCACTTTTATCACCACGGAGGCATGGAGATCACAGAGAATCCACTAAGACAATCTCAAATTAGGACACTACCGGGTTTTTGTTCTGGTGGCTTAAGAAGCGTGCTACCATGCAGCCTTGGCAAGATCCGTAACCCGCCGTCTTGTCAAAGCGCGCAACGGCTTAACCTCTTCCCGGAACGAACCTCCTAATGCGACGTCTTGCAGCCATAACTGTCACTTTTGCCGTACTTCTCCTCGCGGTCCCGCCCGCGAAACCAGACACGCTGGAGTTTATGGAGTTTTCCGCTCCGCGTTCCACGAAACGGCCGATCAAATGGCCGAGCCGCAGGATTGCAGTTGCTCTATCCAGTTCGCTCAATTCCCCAGGACAGAACTTCGCGCTTGGAGCCGATGTCATAGGAGCAGCCCGCCGCGCCATGTCGCGCTGGGCCGCTGTGGCGAACATAACGTTTGTCGAAAGTTCAGCCGCAGCCCAATCGATAAGCGGGACCAGCGGCGACGGCATCAGCTTGATAACCATAGCCGATACCCGCGAGAACAACGCAATTTTTGATCATCCTGAAATGACGGGTAGGACTCGGGTCTTCTACGATCCTGACAGTGGAGTTATCTCCGAGGCAGACATTTGTATAAATCCTCATCCGGCGCTGAGTGATGGTACACCAGTGAAGTTTTCGACCGATGGGATGCCGGGCACCTACGATCTCGAATCCACTTTCACACATGAGATTGGCCACTTGCTTGGCTTGGACCACTCCTGGGTTATGGCGTCAACGATGCAGGCCCGTCAGGGATTGAATGGGGTTTACGGGTTACCGGCCTTCACCGGCAGAACGCTGAGCGAAGAGGATCGGGAGCGAATGCGAAGTCTTTATGGACCTGACGATGGCCGCGGCTCTATCGCCGGAAAAGCTGTGGGAGGATACGCCGGCGCTCAGCTTTGGGCAGAGAACACTCTGACGGGCCGGGTCGTTGCCGACACAGTCGTTTCCCAGGATGGAACTTATCGAATAGACGCTCTTCCTCCTGGCCAGTATCGCCTGCTAATTGAACAGCGTGGTGGCCCAACGGATGGGCCTGCGAGAGTAGCAAGAAACGATGGGTCGGCACCTGAGTCTGAGCGGCTGATGAGTGTCGCCGAAGTTACCAACCGCGTCGTGGTCACCGCCAACGCCCTCAGCTCACTTGGTTCAAACTCAGTCGCGCCTCAAGCTGCCCCCCAGTTCCTCAATCCTCGCTTGCTGGGCATCAATGGAGAACTCTCAAACATTGCCTTGCCGTTGGAGGCTGGTAAGAGATTTAGGATTTATCTTGGCGGCGAGGATGTGGATCAGGTTCCGGGAACAGCGATTTCGATCAACTCGCCCTTCTTTAAAGTCGATTCAGCCAGCTTAACTCGTGAGCAATTTAGTACGTCTTTCCCGGTAGTCAGTATTGAAGTGACGGTTGCAGCAAATGCGCCCTTCGGTGATTACAGCATTAGATTACAATCGAACTCAGGCGAGGTGGCCTTCCTGGCCGGTGGCATCACAATAGACCCTGGCGTAAATTCAACTGCGGCAAACCCCGTGGATGACCCACGGTTTTTCGTGAGTCAGCACTACCGCGATTTCCTGGGTCGTGACGCAGATCGCGATGGACTCGACTACTGGACCGATCAATTGCAACAGTGCGGTTCGGACGCCAACTGCGTCCACTTGCGGCGGCTCGGAATTTCTGCCGCTTTCTTTGCGGACGGCGAATTTCAGGAAACGGGTTCATTCGTGTACGGCCTCTACAAGACGCTCGGCCGCCGGCCGACGTTTGCAGAGTTTAATGACGATCGCAGTTTGGTAGCGCGGGCGGTCGATGATATTCGAAGCAGGAGAAGAGCCCTGGCGAGCGATTTCGTTAGCCGTCCGGAGTTTTTTAAGAAGTATCCGGCAGACATGAGCGCTGAACAGTTTGTCGATGCGCTCGAGGCAGAAAATTCACAAACCTCCGCGCCAGGCGCGTCCTTTGAACGCGCAGACTTGATATCGCTCTACGACGGAACACAAGCCGGGCGAGCGACAATAGTCAGCCGTCTGATTTCCGATCCGGCTTTTGTGCGTGCGGAATACTCTCGGGCATACGTGCTGATGCAATACTTCGCCTATCTTCGTCGGGATCCGGACGAAGCAGGCTATAACTTTTGGTTGAATGTGCTGCAGAACAAACCGGCGCGGGACGCCGAGGCGTTCCGGGGAGTTGCGTGCGCGTTTCTTAGCTCCGCAGAGTATCAGTTGCGATTCGGAATGGTCATCACTCATTCAAGCAGCGAGTGCCGCTAGATTCAAGACATTGCCATGCTGAAATGGAGTGCAAATAGTAGAGTCATCACGCCCAGCACAAATATAAACACAGTTCGAATAATCTGATCCATTCTCAGGGATCGACCTGCCTCCGCAAGCAAGATAAAAATAGGAAATGCGATCATTATGTAGCGAGTCAGGGATTGCAGCCTCATCGCTGATAGTGGAATGATCACACAAAGTAAGGTGTAGGTGGCGAAGGCCCATTGCTTCCTTCTCAGCATCACCGCGCCGCAAACAAACGCCAGGACAGCCGCCAGGAAATTGAGAAACCGAAAATCCCATCTGAAGTTTATATCGAGGGGGCTCTTGATGTAGTCCCAGATCGGTCGCATAAAGAAACCGATGCTGTGTCCCCATGCGGTCTGTACGTCCAAAAAGGCGAGGGCATTTCCCGTAACGCGGTGAAGAAAGATCATGTAAGGAACGATTCCCGCAGGGATTAGTAGCAGCGCAAGAATTCTGACATCGACGGTTCGATGGCGTTGCCAGTAGAGCAACACAAGCACAGGAAAGAGGCACAGTCCGGTTACTCTCGTCGCCGCTGCTAAGCCTCCGCAGAGACCGGCAAGCCACCACGCCTCGTTCTTTGCCGCAAGGAAACAGCTGACACTCAACAGCAGGAATAACGATTCAGTAAACGGGAGCGAAAAGAAATAACTCCCTGGGAATGCGGCTAGATAAAAGAGAGTGCGTTCAGCGTCTTCTGGAGTGTAGCCAAGTTTGATGACGAGCTTGTAAAGCTGGAGCATGGCCAGCAGGAAAAACACATTCGATAGGATTGAACCCGTCAAGCCATACTCGCCGGTGATCTTCCCCACCAGCCCGAGGATCAAAGGGAAGAGGGGGAAGAAAGCCCAGTTATGTTCCTTAGTAGAGTCGAAGGGCTGATATTCATACCCGTTGCGAGCAATATCGGCATACCAGAGCGCGTCTGCATTCAGGATCTTGTTGCTTAGCTTTTGCACCAGTCCAGACTCCCGCAGCGAAATCATTGGCTCCTGAATCCTATCGCCGAGTTCCTGAACGGGAGTGTCGAATCGCAAGCCGGAAGCAAACAAGAAGACGATGAATATCAGAACTCGTGTTAGCAGAAATGGGAAGAGAACCGGCAGGACACTTTTGCCGGGGCTGACGCGAACGTCATTCATTTGGTTGCGAATTGAGTTCTGTCTCCGTAGCTGGCTGGATTACGAGCGGTCGCACCAATCAATGAAAACCGAATCTGAGTAGTGTTCCAATAGTGCGTTGCTATTCTCTGAGCAGAAATAAAACCGCCAAGAGCCTTGCCGCGCTCAGCACCGCAAAAATGATGAGCTAGTTTCGAAGTAGGGCTTCATAGTTACGCCGCTTCATGCACGTTAATCCCAGGGATGTTAACTACCCAAAGGAAAAAATGCACCCATCCCCCACCAGAGCGATTGCCAGGTACTGTATCCAGATTGCCGCTTCTTTTTTTAACTGATGTTTCATCAAACGTATTTCCATATAGCCGTTCCATCGCAGATCTCAAACCGGGCAACAATGACGAATGAGAAATGATGAATGGAAAATGGAAATGATTTGTTCCTTCCGGCCCGGCCTTGGCAACCCAGAGACCCACTCGCTGCCCGCTAGGTGGTACTGACCCGTGTGGCCGCAGCGTGGGGAATTGCAGCTTGATGAAAAATTGCGAATAAGCTTCAATAGCCTGGTTAACTTGTCCGCTCGCCTGAACACACACGATACATGAATGCGATCCACAGGCGGTCTTTCCTGGCTAAAGGCCTAAGCCTTTCTGGCCGTTATGCTGCTGAGTTGATCTGCTCAGTGGCGTTGGTCCTGATGGCGATCAATTTTTTCTCGGTCATCTCTCGTAAGACCCTAACTAATGATGAGAAGTATCACATTCCGGCGGGATACTACCATCTGGTATTCGGAGATTTCCAACTAAACCCCGAACACCCTCCGCTGATAAAAATGTTGTCCGCGCTGCCGCTAATGTTTCTTCGGCCTGTAGCACCTCCGCCCACTGTTAGTCCCGCAGAGAATCCCATTCTGCAAGGCCACGATGCCTTTCTCGCATTCTGGGAAGCGAATCCTGACAAGATTGACGCAATCTCTTTCTGGGCTCGGGTGCCAATGATTGTTTTGACCCTTCTGTTTGGGATCGCGCTATTCGCTTACACACGTTACGTTGGGGGGCCTGTGGCAGCGGTCTTGGCCGTCATTATGTTCAGTCTCGAACCGACCATCCTGGCGCATGGTCGTGTGGTCCAAACCGATGTTCCTGCCGCCTTTGCCTACATGTTGTTCTTTTTCACGCTGCAGCGACTCGTGGATTTGCAAAGCACGCGAAGAGCTGCAGAGTTTGGTCTGGCCGGGGGCCTGGCGCTGGTCGTTAAGTTTTCGCTGATTATCACCTTCCCTATATTCGTCGTGGCCATACTCTCCCTTAGCTGGCGCCATTATAGAACCGGCGCGCCATTTTCAAGGTTTGCCATTAAGATCGGCGCGGCTGTCGTCGCGCTGCTGTTGGTAGTCAATATTGCTTATTACTTCAAACGTGACCCGCTCTTGCCGGCCAACCGAGAAGCAGTAATACAGGAGTGGCCAACCCACAATACCGCTCTATCTCGTTCCTTCCATGCACTGTCGACCATCGTTCCGCCGACATATCTGTTCGGCGTCTTCGTCATTACCGTACACAATGAATTGGGCCACTACGCTTCAGTGCTGGGCAACTACAGCCGAACCGGATGGTGGTATTACTTCCCGTTGGCGTTTGCATTGAAAACAACAGTTCCTTTTTTGTTGGTTTCAGTCGCAGCACTCTTATGGTCGACCTGGGAGATTATTCACCATCGCGAACGCCGTCTTTTACTGCCGGTACTTGCAATCGTTTTATATGCAGCCTTGTCAATGAAGAGTCAGATAAACATAGGCGTTCGCCATTTTCTTCCGGTCTTTCCCTTTCTCTTTATTCTCGGTGGCGCTTTTCTGGCGCAGCTTTTGGCGAGACACAAACGGCCGGCACTGATTGCCATTGTCGTACTGTTTTCCTGGATGGCCAGCGAAACTTTGCGGACTTTCCCCAACTACATTCCTTACATGAATCAGTTGGCCTGGAAACATCCACACTGGTATTACCTATCAGATTCAAATGTCGAGTGGGGAGACGATACGGGTGAATTGGCGCAGTATCTGATTGATAGAGGTGAAACGAGAGTGCGGGCCGCGGTTCTCGGAGGCTGGTTATCCAGGGCCCAGTACGGCGTCGATTACGTTAATACGTTGGTAATCAATCAGCCTGTTGAGCAGACGCGTTACATTGCGATTGGCGCAAGTTACCTCAACGGCTCAACCGTCCCATTGATTCGCGACCAGGCAGGCCATCCGATAACGGAACAACAGCGCCGCGATTTCTTTGCCGCATATCGTGAACGCGAACCCGAGGCAGTGTTTGGTGGCTCGATATATCTATTTCGAGAAGAATGATGAAGAATTTAGAATTTAGGATGAAGAATTTAGAATTTAGGATTTAGAATTTAGAATTTACTAAGACTGATATGACGACCAAACACCAGTAGACTCAAACTCTATTAATTCTAAACTCTATACTAAATGCTAAAGCTTATTTCTAAATCCTAAATCCTAAATTCTAAATTCTAAATCCTAAATCCTAGGCTAATGTGGATTCCTTTTTTTTCACAGCTTCGGGAGCGAGTAGATGCGCTGACCGCGCTCGCAATCTTCGTCGGCTTGTTCCTGATTTTTTGGTTCTCGCCGATCCGACAGCTGACAGATTCGAATTACTCGATGCTTCTTAGCGAGAGCTTGCTTCACCATCGCAGCTTTGCTCTTGACCACTATGCAATTCCCCGTCTTACGCCGACGTGGCACGACAACACTTTCAAGAACGGTGAGATGTACCAATTAGAGTTGGTTGGACCACACCTCTATTACTATTTGCCGCCGGGGAGTCCAATTCTATCGTTGCCGTACGTAGCTTGGATGAACGCGTTCGGCATTTCGGCTGCAAATGGCGACGGAAGCTACAACCCGGAAGGAGAAAGGCGAATTGAATCAGGTCTTGCTTCGCTTTTGATGGCCCTCCTGGCTTGCGTGCTCTATTTCACCGCGCGGCTGATTCTACCTGTTGGTTGGTCCACGGTTCTTGCTCTCGGCGCTGCGCTTGGAACACAAGTATGGAGCACTGCGTCGCGGGCCGTATGGAGCGACACTTGGGCGATCCTATTACTTGGCATTAGTCTCCACATTCTCTTAGCCGACGCGTTGGGCAAGCGCAAAATGAACGCGATTCTGCTGGCAACACTGCTGGCCTGGACCTATTTTGTACGTCCTACGAATAGCATCTCCGTGGCAGCAATCGCCGTCTACATTTTCCTGGCACGAAGAGATCAGTTTGCCAGGTTCGCTTTGGCTGGATTGTGCTGGCTGGCTGCTTTGATTTTTTATTCCGGGTACAACTTTCACCAGCTTCTACCAAAATACTTTCTCCCGGGACGTCTTAGCTTTAGCGCATTCTGGACGGCGTTCGCGGGAAACTTGATCAGTCCTTCACGCGGACTCCTTGTTTATGTCCCCGTGCTACTGTTCATCGCCTACCTGGCGATTGTTCAACGTGAAGTTCTGTGGCGGAACAAGCTCGCGATGGTGGCGCTGCCGGTCATTCTCTTACATCTGATTACGGTTGCAGGGTTTACTCCGTGGAATGGCGGTTTCTGCTACGGTCCACGGTACACTACTGGACTCGTTCCCTGGTTTGCGTTGCTGGGTATTCTCAGTATTCGCGGCTTGCTTGATGAGGGAAAACGAGAATTGAAGCGACTTGTGACAATTGCAGCGGGAGCATTTCTTCTGTGCCTCAGCATCTTTATGAACGCCCGCGGCGCGACGTCTTATGAAACCTGGATGTGGAATGTGTGGCCCGACAACGTTGATAAGGTCCCACAAAAGATATGGGATTGGAGGCGCCCTCAATTTCTCGCCGGATTGGTGGCTCCGCCACTTTCCGAGACGTTGCCTCTTTTGGTGGGCCGCGTTCAATTTGGAGCCCCGGCAGCTGACGCATTCACCTGGTATGGGTGGAGTTGGGGCGAGAATAGTTTTCGTTGGAGCGATGGCAAGGAAGCCGCTGTTGCGTTTGGGCTTAACGAAGCTCGCGACAGCAATCTGGCGATCAGACTCGGAGCTTTCGTAGTTAAAGAAAAACTCGATGAACAACGGGTGCAGATATTCCTGAACGGTTCGCCATTGCAAGCCTTGACGATCAATGAAGAGCCCGCCAGGGAATACGTCTATCCGCTCAATCGCGAACTTTTGCGGAATCGGAACACTCTTGTCTTTAAGTTGCCCGACGCAGCGTCTCCGGAATCGCTTGGCCTGAGTGCGGATCAGCGCCGATTGGCGATCAGGATCGAATGGATCGAATTAGTTCCAGCGACACAGAAGCCTAATGAATGAAAGCACCAGGTCTCGAGGAGTCGACGTCATTATCGCATCAGCTATTTTCGTGTCTACATTTCTGATTTTCTGGTTTTCTCCCGTTCATCAGGTGACGGACTCGAACTACTCCATGCTACTCAGCGACTGCCTGCTAAGGCAGCGAACGTTTGCCTTGGACTCCTGCGGAATGTCACGTTTGGAACCAAAGCCGCTCGCTAACTACATAACCAACGGCGGAATCTACCAGCTTGAGATCGCGCGTGGTCGTGTTTATTACTTCTTTCCCGTCGGCAGTTCGGTGCTGTCGGTTCCCTATGTGGCGCTTGCACGCGTGTTCGGTGTTTCGCCACGAAATCCTGATGGCTCTTTCGACGTGAAAGGCGAGATGAAGATAGAGCTCAGCCTCGCAGCGATCCTGATGGCATCGCTTTCCTGTCTGTTCTTCATTATCAGTCGCATGGTTCTGCCACTCGGTTGGAGTGTTGTGATTGCGTTGAGTGGTAGTCTCGGCACTCAGATCTGGAGCACTGCTTCACGAGGTCTCTGGTCACACACGTGGAGTGCTCTGCTGGCAGGCATCGTCGTCTACTTGCTCGTGGCGCAGGAGACCGGCACAGACAAACCGCATCCTATTCTGCTTGCCACTCTGCTGGCATGGATGTATTTCGTCAGACCTACCAACAGCGTCGTGATCATTGCTGTTACCGTGTTTGTCTCTCTTTGCTATCGCCACCTGCTCCCAAAGTTCCTCTTGACGGGAGCGCTGTGGTTGGCAGCGTTTCTCTATTACTCATGGCACAACTTCGGCCAGCTATTTCCGAACTACTACCGTGCCGATCGGCTTTTATTCGACATCTTCCCGGTTGCTTTCCAGGGCAATCTGATTAGCCCCTCTCGCGGTCTCCTGGTGTTTGTGCCCGTGCTTCTATTTGTGTGCTTCTTGCTGGTTCGGTATTGGAGATACCGACCGTTGCCGCGCTTAGCCTGGCTCGCTCTGACGGTTGTGATTGCTACGCTGATCGTGATTTCAGGATTTGCACACTGGTGGGGTGGCGCCAGCTTTGGACCACGGTTCAGTACTGACGCGGTTCCCTGGTTTGTATTGCTGGGCGCCATCGGGATCAAGGGCATGTTGAACTGGCGCGGACAGCACGAAGCGTCGGGTTTTGGTTGGGCTTTGCAGCTGATTTGCGGCGCCTTGCTATTAGCGGCAAGTATTTTCATAAACGCGCGCGGAGCGCTGGCACTGGAAACCTGGCGTTGGAATCCTGGGGATGTAAGCCAGGTCGGAAACAAGTTATGGGATTGGAGACAGCCACAGTTCCTGGCTGGACTGGTTACTCCGCCCCTTGATCACGACTACGCTCCGATTCCGGTGGGAATGCAGATCGATTTCACCAAGCCTGAGCAGTCGACGAAGTATCTTTGGTATGGATGGAGTGGTGCGGAACCGGATTTTCGCTGGACTGAGGGCAGGGAAGCGACACTTGTATTTGCCTTGGACCAGTCCGAGGATTTGACGCTCAAAATGAGAATCCTGCCATTCATCCGTGAGGACCTTTGGAAACAGCAAAGGATCTTTGTGGAGCTGAATGGCGTCCCCATCGATTCGCTGGTGCTCAGTCAGAACAAAGATGCTGAGTTATTGCTTTCTCTGCCGGGCAACTTGCTTCGGCATCAAAATATTTTGAAGTTTAAGCTGCCTGACGCCGCATCCCCTGAACTACTTCAGCTCAGTACCGACCAACGTCTGCTGGGATTTGCTGTCTACTGGATTCAGCTTGACCGGAAGATCAGAGCATGAACTAGCCACAGATTAGCAGTCGTGCACACCAAGCGCGAAACAAACGGCTTTGCCGCCCGACGTGAGGCTGCGGCTCTGCCCTGCCGTTCCAAGTGGAACTTCGACTGGGCTGCGCCCCTGGTGCGGGCTTTGCCCCTTGCTACAACAGGTGTATGTGATTTGAGGAACGCGTTTGTTCGATTAACGGAATCCGCTGTTGATCGTTCTCTGGAGTGACGAGGTAAGAGGTTCCCCAGGGCAAAGCCCGCACCAGGGGCGCAGCCCAAATGGTTCTTGCAGCTAACCGGCAGGGCAGAGCCGCAGCCTCACACCGGGCGGCAAAGCCGTGGCGAGCGTGAGAGATGCTTCAATAGCACGGTTTTGTTAGGCAAAAAAATCTTGCTAAAGACAAGCAAAGTTGGCGCTTTGTTTCACAGATCAAAAACAAACGAGATGTTTGTTTGTCGAGACCAAGAGCCTAAGCAAAGCTGATGGAGATTGGGAGTGGTTTGCGGAATCTTTTTGGTATGAGAAGAGCTGACTTGTGGGTTTCGTTTCTACTCTTCTGTGGGGCCTTGCTGGTGTTTCTTTCGTCTCCGGTTCGTTCGCTGGGCGAAACACAATATACGATGATGCTTGGCCACACATTGCTGCACCATCGAACGTTCGCCTTGGACCGCGGCGAGTTGCGAATCCCGCAGCAACTGGAAATGATCGGTGACACTGCCAAGGTAAAAGGGCTGGCTCTAGAAGTCGTAAACGGTCGAGTTTACAAATATGCGCCTCCCGGCAGCGCGGTCCTTTCGGTGCCCTTCGTGATAACAGCGAGCTGGTTTGGCTTGCGGCCGGTCAGTGCTGAAGGCGCATACGATGCCGATCGCGAATTGCTTCTTTCTGCAATTCTGGCTGCGTTATTGATGGCCGCCTTTGCAGTGGCCTGCTTCAAGTTTGCGCGTCTCTTTCTCTCGGTTCCCAAAAGCCTGGCGATCGCTATCGTAGCGACATTTGGCACGCAGGTATGGTCTACCGCGTCGAGGGTTGTTGAACCTGACACGTGGACCATCCTGCTGATAATGCTCGCTCTCTATCTACTTGTGGCTCACGATCTGCAGCAGCGAACGCTCAGGCCGGTTTTGTTGGCCAGCATCCTGTCCTGGTGCTACTTCGTTCACCCAACAACCGCAATACCAATCATAGCGATCACTGCGTACATTTGGTTGTATGATCGCCGTTACTTTCTGCCCTTTGCGGCAACCGGAGCGGTTTGGCTGCTCGTTTTGGTTTTGTATTCCCGGCACAACTTCGGTCAGATCTTGCCAAACTACTTTCAGGCGAGCCGGCTTGGCTTTCAAACATTTTGGGAGGCCCTGGCAGGAAACGTTATTAGCCCATCAAGAGGACTACTGGTCTACTTGCCCGTGCTGGTCGTGCTTGGTTTCATGCTTCTGCGTTACCGAAGCTTACTACCTGTGCCGCGTCTGGTTGTCCTGGGCGCGATTGTGGTAGTCGTGCACCTCCTGGTTATTTCAGGTTTTAGTCATTGGTGGGCAGGACACAGTTACGGGCCTCGTTATTGGACCAGCGTGGTGCCATGGTTCGTATTGTTGGCCACAGCGGGCCTTAAAGGAATGACGACGGCACGCAATGGAAACAAAGCGAAGCTACTCGGTTCGAGAACACTAACAACGAGTGCCGCAATGCTCGCACTTGTCGGCATCGCCATTCATGCTCGGGGAGCTCTCTCGCAAGAAACCCGTTTGTGGAACGCCAGACCGTATGACATTGATCTACGCGCCGGTCGGCTGTGGAATTGGCGTTATCCGCAATTTCTCGCGGGACTCATTCATCCGCCCTTGCCCGCGGGCATATACCCGCCCGTGTCTTTGAACCTGCCCATAGATTTGACCGCTGAAAGCGCGAACCGCTACTTGTGGTATGGGTGGAGCAATCCTGAACCGGAAATCCGTTGGACCGAAGCAAAAGAAGCGGCCATCGTATTCGCTTTGCCAAAGCCCATCGACTTGACCCTGGTAATGAGAGCAGCGCCCTTCGTAGTGGCCGGTGTTAAAGCCAATCAACGATTGGCTGTGAAATTAAATGGCGAGGACGTTGCATCATTGACCTTCGACAAAGGCACTGCGGGCGATGTGGAAATTGAGTTGCCCCACGAACTGCTAAAGCCGGAGAACATTCTAGCCTTCGATTTGCCTGACGCGGAGTCGCCGGCAAAACTTGGCTTAAGCGAAGACCATCGATTGTTGGGCCTGGCGGTACAATCGATCGAGTTCCAGGAGCGAGAAAAGCGAGATACTTCGCGGCCGCGTAACTGATTTCATGGCAGCAATCACCACAATGGAACTGTGCGGCTGGGGTCGTTACCCACGCGCGCAGTCCTCAGTTCAAGTTCCCGAGAATATTTCCGAAATCGACTTGAAAAACGAGCGTCAAATGATCGCTCGGGGCTTGGGTCGTAGCTATGGAAATGCTGCAATGCTTCACAAGGGTTTGGTTGTTCTCACCAAACGATTGAATCGCTCGATCGCATTCGACGAAGCTACTGGGTTGCTAACGGCGGAGGCCGGACTGACGCTCGCGGAAGTCCTTGCCATGTTCGTTCCCAAGGGGTGGTTTCCGGCGGTTGTGCCAGGCACAAAATGGGTATCCCTGGGCGGTTGTGTAGCCGCTGACATTCATGGAAAGAACCACCATCGCGACGGTGCTTTTGGCGGACACATAAGAGAGCTGGAGTTACTCCAGGCCGATGGCAATCGGCTGCGATGTTCGCCCGCTCAAAACTCGGAAGTGTTCTGGGCAACCGTGGGTGGCATGGGTCTGACTGGAATTGTCACAGAGGTTGTGGTCCAACTAACCTCCATTGAAAGCTCCTGGATGATTGCTCAACATCATCAGGCTAAGGATCTCGACTCTTCGCTAGAAATGCTCGATTCGCCGGTGTGGGACGATGCCTATACCGTTGCCTGGTTGGATTGTCTTGCCGTCGGCAAGAATCTGGGACGCAGTATCCTCATCCGGGGTCATCATGCGCGAAACGATGAATTGCCGGCTCAACTCAGGGGCCGAAACCATGTGAGGTCGCGACCAGCGCTGAGTCTGAGTTTCGATTTTCCTGCATGGCTTCTAAACTCTCTGACAGTTGGCGCCTTCAACAAAGCCTATTATCGGCGCCAGGGAATGCGAACTGAGCCTTTCGTCTGCGACGTGGACAGTTTCTTTTTTCCGCTCGACCGCATTGATAATTGGAACCGAATGTACGGAAGACGAGGTTTTGTACAATACCAGTGTGTATTGCCCCCAGGCGAAGCCCGCCAGAGTTTGCAGTTGTTGTTAGAGGAGTCGAGACGCAGTCGCCGGCCGAGTTTTCTCGCCGTCTTAAAACGATTTGGAGACGAGGGCGCGGGCCTACTCTCCTTTCCGATGCCTGGTTACACGCTGACGATGGATTTTCCTGTTAGCGACTTTGGTTTGTTTCCATTTCTGGATCGGCTTGATGAAATTGTTGTGAAACATGGTGGCCGGGTTTATCTTGCCAAGGATGCGAGAATGCGAGCCGAAGTTTTTCGTAGCATGTACGCACGTTTTCGCGACTGGTCAGTCATCAAGAGGCGCATAGATCCACACAACCGCTTTGATTCTGATCTTGCAAAGCGATTAAAAATGAACGAAAGAATTTAGAATTTAGAATTTAGAATTTAGAAATTAGATAGAAATTAGAATTTTGTGTAACCCTGGGGGCCTTAACTTCTAAATTCAATTATTTCAAATAATGTCGAATTTCAAATTCTAAATTCTAAATTCTAAATTCTTCTATCCGATGAATAGTGCCAGAGAGCTATGGCGTTTGCTTCGGCCGCGCCACTGGGTCAAAAACGGTTTCGTGTTTGTTGGTTTATTGTTTGCGAACGCTTGGCGCCAGCCGCAAATAGGTATACGGGTTGTGCTTGCCGCGGCGGCCTTTTGTCTTGCTGCCAGTGGCGTCTACATCTTCAATGACCTTTTTGATCGCCAGCAGGACCGCAACCATCCAAACAAAAAAAACCGGCCACTCGCAGCCGGACGCGTGTCTGCCGGCACTGCGGTAATTCTTCTGATCGTGCTGTGGATACTAAGCTTTGGTGTGGCCCTTCTGGCGTCCAGAACCGTGTTGGGGATTCTGCTGGCTTACATTGTTCTCAATGTGGCGTATTCAGTTCGTCTAAAGGAAGTGGTGCTGTTGGATGTGTTTATTATCGCAGCCGGCTTCATGTTGCGAATCCTTGCGGGGACCGTCGGGGTCGGCATTCCTCCCTCGCAATGGTTACTACTTTGCGGGCTAATGATTGCCTTGTTTCTGGGCTTTACGAAAAGACGCGCGGAACTGTACGCAGCTGGCAATACCGAAGCGCCAAACCAACGAAGAGTCCTGGACCATTACCAGCCGGTGCTGCTGGATAAGATGATAGTCATTACTGCAACGTGCGTCATACTGACTTACAGTCTTTACACGATGAGTCCGGTAACAATTCAAACGCACCACACTGAAGCGTTGATTTACACCGTCCCGTTCGTGATGTACGGCATTTTTCGCTACATCTATTCACTGCATAATCGAGCAACTGGCTCGGATCCTTCTCAAGAAATATTCCGCGACGCGCACATACTCTTTTCGATAGTCGGCTGGTTCGCAGTAACCTTCTGGCTGCTCTCGCGGCATTAAATGAGTAGGCGTGTCTAACTCGGCGAGCGAGATCTGATTTCCCTCTCAATGCCCAAAAACTTAAATGGCTTCCGTTTCGCCGCGGCTGCTGTCAAAGAGATAGCCACTATCAGCTTCTGTTTGCTCTTCTCGCTACTGATGATTTACCACCACGTGGTGCCGCTGAGCGCAATCCCCTTAAGGACCTTGGAAGAATCGAATGACGTCTATCACATGATTTGGACGCTTTGGTTCGTTAACGAATCAATCAGTGCGGGACATAATCCGTATCACACCAATTCTCTTTTCTATCCCGAAGGCGCCAATCTCGCTCATCATACCGTCGTTCCCGGGTATTTTCCGATTACGTTTCTAACGAAGCTAATAATGCATGGCGATCCAATGTACCCCATTTATGCTTATCGGATTGCAATTTTGGCGGCCTTTACTCTGCTTCTTTTCTTCAGCTATCGATTTCTTAAAATCGTCGGGATGCGAAGTTGGGGCAGTGCCATTGCGGCAGTCGGCTTCAGCTTCTGCGACTTTTTTATGCTGCATGCGATTCATCTGAATCATGTTGCGGCGTTTTTCTTCCCTTTAGTGGGGATTTGCCTCGTAAGGTTCTATCGACAACCTAAGCACGGCAGTCTGCTTCTGGTTCCTCTCATGAGCGCGCTGGCGCTCTATTTCACGGAGTTTTCTCTTTTCATCTTTTTGATGGCCCTCATTTTCGTGCTGGCGATGTTCTTATTTCCAGCCGAGCGTAAGGAGCTCCGAAGCCGCGTTAGAACCATCGAAAGAAAATCAATCCTTGAGGCCCTGGTTGTTTTCGCAATCGTTATAGCACCTTTTCTATACAACTTATCGCAGGAGAGTATTCTAAAACCCAGCTATGTAGAGTCTTCAAACTACTCTGCCAACTTAATGGGCCTTTTTGTACCGAATCCTAAAGGGGGCAAGATACGAATTGCAGCACTAGTTGCCGGCGTATCCTTTCTCTTAAGCCTGGGGCCGACGTTGAAAGTAGCCCACTGGGAAACGGGCTTGCGCCTGCCTTACTCGCTGCTGATGCGAGTTACTCCATTTGATATTGGGCGAACACCCGTTCGTTTTGTGGTCGTGGGAATGTTCTTCCTGATGATTCTAGCGGCCAGTGGCTTATCTCATCTGGAAACTGCGATAAGGGCATCGAAATTTCGCCGCTGGCCGACGATCATAATGGGACTTTTGTTTGCCTGGACTGCTGCGGAAGTTTTCTCGCCGACGCCTCGGCAACCCAGCTTTACTCCGCCAACGGGAATCCAGCGAATCAATAGCGGTCCAGTTTTAAACCTGCCGGCATATTCGTACGATGGCTATGCGGCGCTGTTGCAAGTCTTTCATCACCAACCAATCGCCACTGGTTATCTTTCTCGCACTACATCTGCGCGGGTGGTGCAGCTGGCGAATTTGAAATTGATAGTTAGTAAGGGCGGTCCAGCGTTTTGCGAGACAGTTGCCCATATGGGCTTTCGGAATCTTGTCATCTCGCCAGTCGAGGTCGTCCCCCCAATTGAGGCAAGCCGTATGATTCCGCTCGAGCTGTCAAGATGCTCAGGGAAGGTGGTGGATCTAAGGAACAAACGCGACGGCACTTATGATGAAAGCCTCGACCAGCCGCCCAGTTATCCGCTAATCTCGCCGGGAGCAACGATCGATTTTCGAACTCGCGAGGCTGAGAAGTATTTTTGGTATGGCTGGAGCGGATTCGAGCCGTATTTCCGTTGGACAGATAAAGGCCAGGCAGCAATTGTTTTCTCAATTGAGAAACTCGAGGCGGCAAGTCTTACAATTCGAATGATGCCGTTCTTAGTTGCCGCCAAACTCGAAAGACAGCGCATAAGCGTCGCCCTGAACGGACAACCAGTGGCTCGACTGGAGTTAACTGAAGCGGTAACTCGTGAATATAGCGTTGCGCTGCCCACAGCAGGTTTGCGGGCTAACAATGTCATTACCTTCGAGCTCCCGGACGCAGATTCGCCAGCGCGCTTAGGAGTCGGTTCCGACGGTCGAGCGCTTGCCGTCACGGTCGAATGGATTCGGATCGATCGGACCGGTACACCGAAATGACGGAGGGTGGTGGCCTGGTTTGAGATTTCTTAGTGCATTCTCTGTGTTCTCTGTGCCTCCGCGCTGATGAAACTGCAGCAAACAACTAACCACTGAGGCACGAAGAACACGGAGACCGCTCAGAAGGTAAAATTAGGACACTACCTGACAGAGGAACGACTTGACGTCACCTGACCAGTTCCAAATTGGCAATGGCGATGGATAACTCCCTATCGTCGCTGCTGTCCTGGTTTGTCGAGCATGGTTGCCAAGTACGGCTGGCGAGAATTTCGAGTATGTATTCGGCGGCGCAAGGCGTCTGAAGCATCTTAGCCGGCAGGCGAAGTTCAAGAGTTTGCCAACCTGCTTTGCCGATACTGAATTCGTGCAAGACTTCTCCATTGAGGAAAAGAGTAACTTCGAGTGGATTCGTTGCGAGGTCCGGCATGTGTGAGGTCATGTCGCAACAGAGTTTTGAAAAGGCAATTGTGCTGAAGCGGATTTGGCCACGCTTGCCAAGCCAACGTCCGACGGGAGGAAAATTCTCAGCTGGATACCATCCACCATCGAAACTCGCGACAGTAGTTTGATTTAGCGAGGCAATCTCATCTGCTGGCGTGAGTGTCAAGAGCGCGCTCCGGTCACGGCGTTCATTGTAGAAACTGCCGAAGACTGCGTTTGAAGCCTTCAGGAAGATATACTCGCTTCGAGGTAGTGAAATTCCGAGATCTGAAATCTGTTGAAAGATGTAACCCATCGCCATGTTAAAGGCGCGCCGTTCGTTGTGTGAGAGGTTGCGGAGATAATCGAGGAAGTCTGGATCGCAAAGCGGCACCAGATATTCGTCCGCTTGCTTTACCAGTTCTTCTACGCTTTGACAGATCGAGAATCGTGGTTCTGCTCTTACGTGCGAGAAAAACGCAGAAAAGCGCGCTTTGGTGTCAGGTTCAGATTCCATTCCGACGTGACCGTCGATCTGAACAAACCGTTTCAGCTCTTCGTCGCTCATTTGGTCGTAGTCTTTGCGCCGCTCGGTGTTCATGGTTTCAATGCCGTGCATGGTTAAGCCGTTTGGTTTCAGCACCCGACGGATCTCCGCGAGCACGGCGTCTTTTTGGGCGAATTCAATGTGGCCCAACACATCAAGACTCACCACGTAATCAAAACACTCATCGACGAAAGGCAGAGCTATGAGATCTCCGGCGCAAGCAAAATCGTAGCCGTTGCGCCGTGCGACCTTCGCACACTCAGCGGACAAATCTATACCGAACAGGTTGACGCCTTTTCTTTTCAGCAGCGCGAGCAGCCCGGCGCCGCTACCTAGATCAAGCAGTGTTGAGCCTGGAGCCACGTTGTCGTAGATCCACATCGTTCGCGCCCAACGAATGTGAAATCGTTCCAGCGCCTGAAAGTAATCGGGATGCAGGAGTTCTCCGGACGCGTACAAATTGCCGTAGAACTCCGCCTGGTTAACGATTCCAGCGCGCTCGTAAAAGTTCTTCTTATCGAACGGAGTGAAATTAGGCATACTCAAAGCTTGCACAACAACTCAAACGAATACTGCATAATACATACGGAGTAAGGCAAGTGGGAAAAGAGTCCGGATTTCGGTAATGTCCTAGTTTGAAATCTCTGTGGGTTCTCTGTGTGCTCTGTGTCTCTGTGGTTGGCTTTTTAGGTGGGAGATTTCAACCACCGAGGCACAGAGCACACAGAGGTTTCACAGCGCGGACTAAAGGGCCGCAACCAAATCAAAACCAGAACCAAAACACGATCCACGCGCATCACACGAAATAAGACTAGGAAAATTTCGTGTGAGTTCGTGTATCTGTTTCGTGTGGTTTCGTGGATCGGTTCTTTATTCAAAAACTTGCTCAAAAAAAAGGAAGTTGACGGTTTGCTACACAGAGAAGAAATGCAATTAGGCCACTACCCGGATTTGAGTCAAAATTGTTATTAATTAACCAATGAAAACACGATTACTGCAATACATCGTTTGTCCGGCGTGTGAGGTGGCGTTAGCGCTCGCTACCATCACCCTATCCGAAGGCGAGGAGATCATGGAGGGTGAGCTGCAATGTCGCTCATGTCGGGCGACATTCCCTATTGTGGGCGGGATACCTCGCTTCGCCACCCGCGAGCGAATTCATGCCGAGAAGGCGGCCACCGCAGCAAGCTTTGGCTGGCAGTGGCAACATTTCACTCAGCAGGACGATCGCTATGAAGAACAATTTCTGGGCTGGATCGCCCCGATCAAACCCGAATTCTTTCGCGACAAGGTTGTTCTGGAAGGTGGCTGTGGCAAGGGCAGGCATACGCAACTAGCGGCGAGTTGGGGCGCGCGAGACGTTATCGGGGTTGATCTGAGCGATGCCGTGGAGACGGCGTTTGCTTCAACGCGCTCTTTGGAAAACGCGCATATTATTCAAGCCGACATCTACCATCTGCCCTTCGCCCGTGTATTTGATTACGCCTTTTCCGTTGGCGTGTTGCACCACCTGCCGGATCCTCGTGCCGGGTTTCTTTCGGTCGCATCGCGAGTCAAACCGGGAGGACACTTTTCCGCGTGGGTTTACGGCGCCGAAAACAATGAGTGGATTACGCGTTGGATAAGTCCGGTGCGTGAGAAACTGACTTCATCCCTGAATCGCCGAGTGCTGCTGGATCTTTCTCGAATTCCCACAGCGTTAATATATTTAGCGACCAAGCTCGTTTATGGACCATTGAATCGCAGCAAATCGGGTTCTCAATTGGCTCAGCACCTTTTTTATAACGACTATTTGAAATCAATAGCCGGGTTTGGCTGGCGCGAACAGCACACGATCGTTTTTGATCACCTTGTGGCTCCCACTTCCTTCTACATCTCACGCAGCGAATTCGACAAATGGTGGCGCGAAATTGGGGCTCGTGACTTAGTTATCGGCTGGCACAACAAGAATAGTTGGCGAGGTACTGGTGCAGTTTAGATTCGAAGGCCGCGGCACGCCAATCAAAACACCCACTTACGGATCCAGAAGATCCTTCATACCCATCCTAAATCTTCCTGCAGGTTCAGTCGCCTTCATTTCTGAAAGGAGATGCAGTCATGATCCTCACACGCACATGCGCTAACCATTTCTGAATCTTACTCAGCCACCAGCCGATGCTGGAGAATTAAGAGTTTCTTGGAGGTGAGGACTAAGGCAGATGGTTCCGGTTCGGCATGAAGTATCCGGTACAGAGTGGGTGCGTCAGAAATAGGTTGGGTATGAAGGATCCACCCACTGCGGTAAACTGCGGTGGGTGGGATTTCTGAATTCTTATCTGCTACCGCGAGGTCGTACTGACCTGTTGAGGCGTGTCTATGGATTCAGCGCTCTCTCGAGTTTGTTCGGTTCGACCCAGGCGTCGCATTGATACCGAGGCATTTAGATTGGCAATCCCTTCGACTGCAACCGAGCTCGCTACGCGAAAAAAATGTACCCCATCCATCCAATCGTAACTAATCCCATCTCCGCTATGGACGGCGAAGGAAACTGAATAGAGGTCGCTGCCGAGCCAACAGTCAAAAGCGAAGGCGACTTCTATGATTTCGCCACGCTCGATCTGCCCAAAGCTGAGTCCTTTCTGTTCTGTATTCGCGCCATAAGCATGAATTCCCAGCCGGTTGCGCATCAAAAAACCAAAGACTGGTTCATCTATATCGCGATTGAATTTGATTCGCAGGCGGGCCAGCATGCGATCACCGGTTTCCACGAGGTCAGCAACCTGCCGCTCGTCGTTAAGTAACTCCGCACTCAAGATCTCAGCGCTGCGATCGCCGTGGCGGTAGGTATAACGCAATGGGATACTCTGCCGAGCCAGCTCTTCGTCAACTCGTGCGTTGGGTGATCCGTCCGCGGCGCTTTGTGTTGGCTCAACGGCCTCGTAGGCCTCTTCGCGTTCCATTATTAGTCCTTGATAGCGGTTGAGCACCTCAGAAGGCTTTCCATCTGTGTCTACCAGACCGTTGTTGAGCAGGATCGTTCGAGTGCAGAGCGCCTTAACAGCCGCGGGATCATGAGAAACGAAGAGAATAGTAGCCCCGCTCTCTTGCATCTGCTTGATGCGACGCAGGCAGCGATGCTGAAAAAGCGCGTCACCGACTGAAAGCGCTTCGTCAATGATCAGGATTTGCGGTTCCGTACTAATGGCTGTGGCAAAAGCCAGCCGAACGTACATGCCGCTTGAGTAAGACTTGACAGGCTGGTGGATGAAATCGCCAATCTCGGCAAAGCGTTCGATGTTTGGCAGGAGCTCTTCTGTTTCTTTGCGCGAAAAACCCATCAGCGCAGCATTCATGAACACATTTTCAATGCCAGTGAACTCGGGATTGAAGCCGGCGCCGAGTTCCAGCAACGCTGCAATGCGGCCGTTATACCAAACGCTGCCGTGCGTGGGCTCAAGCGTGCCAGTGATAATTTGCAGCAAAGTGGACTTGCCGCTGCCGTTCGGACCGATAATGCCGGTGGTGGTACCGGCTTCGATCTCAAAGCTGACATCGCTCAAGGCCCAAAACTCTCGATGCCACTTCCAGCGTCCCCGCGTCAAAGACTCTTTTAGACGATCTCCGGGATGGTCGTAAATACGATACTGCTTTGAGACCTTTTCTACTCGAAGAGCAATCGGCATGGCGCGAAGATTGTAACATTCTCGGCCTTTGGCCTTTGGACTTTGATCTTTGGTCTTTGATTGTCTTTGATCATTGATGCTTCAGATTTGTCCAACTGCAGATCAGGGACCACTCCAAGGCCAAAAACCAAAGGCCAAAGGCCTGACAACTGACAACTGACAAACTACAATGACCGGAACATGATCTCCGCTCAAACAGCTCGGCGCGCGATCTGGCGGCCGTTGTGGGAATTGCCGGCGCGCACCGATTTGATTCTCTCGCTCGCACGTCGCGAACTGGTTGGCCGCTACAAGGGATCCGTCCTCGGCCTGATCTGGGCGATCCTCACTCCGGTTGTAATGATTGCGATCTTCACTTTTATCTTTGCCGGAATTTTTGGAGCGCGCTTTGGGGCATCCACCTCCCATTGGGACTACGCCCTATACCTCTTCTGCGGCCTGTTGCCATGGACCATGTTTCAAGAAACGGTGCTGGAGTCGGCTAAGACAATCATTGCGCACGCAAATCTGGTTAAGCGGGTTGTGTTTCCGCTCGAGACGCTTCCCGTTGCGCAGACGTTTTCCGCGCTGGGCCATCAGTTGTTTGGCACCCTGGCGCTGTTGATTGCCTCAATCGCGATTCGCCACGAGTTACACGCTACGCTGTTATCGTTGCCGGTGTTATTGATCCCGCAGATGCTGTTTACCCTCGGGGCGGCATGGTTAATTGCCTCACTGGGAGTTTTCCTTCGCGACATAGCTCAGGGCATCACGCTATTACTGATGGCCTGGATGTACATGACGCCGATTATCTATCCGGAATCTCTGGTGCCGGAAAGATTCAAACCCTTGGTAAACCTCAATCCCTTTACCCCATTGGTCAGGAGCTATCGCCGCATTCTTCTGGACGGGTCAGGACCCGACTGGATCGGCCTGGCCTATTTCACGGCTTGCGCTCTCGTCGTTTTTATTTTCGGTTACTGGTGGTTTGCCCGGACGCGTAAAAACTTTGCGGATGTGATCTAGAGCAAACTATGAGATTCGATAGTGTCCTAATTTGAGTTTTTCTCTGTGTCTCTGTGCCTCCGTGGTGATGAAAGCGCGGGAAAACCCATTTCACCACACCAAGACATGATCCACGAAATCACACGAAATGAAATCACACGAAGTAACACGAACACATTTCGTGTCAATTTCGTGTGCTTAATTCGTGTGATTTCGTGGATCGATTTATTTCTCAAGAAACTTGCTCAAGAAACGCTTGTCGACACATTTCCCTCTCCGCAGGTTCAGAAGTAAGCGCCACTATCATTCCCATCAACCACCAAAAGAGTAAGGCAACCTCAGCATCGCCGAAGTTGTAGTTGACGAGGGAACTGGCTAACAATCCCGTGAGTGCACCAACCGTGCCTAGCAGTAACCCGTAACGATTTGTGTCGCTCGAATCGCTTGCAGCGCGTTCCGCGCGCGCGGCTCGCAACCAAAACGCGACGACGATCCAAAACCAGATAGCCAGTGCCGGCAGACCTCTGTCAAAAGCAATCTGCAGCGGAGTTGAGTGCAGGTGGATCATGTCCTTGCCGGGGAAACCCCACTCACTCCAGTGCAGATGTACAGCATCCAAACCATGACCAAACACCGGATGCTGCATGATTCGTGACAGGCCAACACGGGCGACCTGAGCCCGCAATGAACTGCTCGGATCGCTTAACTCGAGGGCTTTCTGCGCGCGCGTTTGCCAGACGACGATCCCGCCCATGACAACGACAATCGCAACTGTCGCCGATAAGACCAGTTTTGCACGTCCCTGCAAAGAGCGCCACACAATCAGGCCCGCACCGAGTGCGAAAGCAACGAGCACGGTTCTCATAGCAGTCAGCACGATTCCCACACTCAGGAGACCGCTGGCCACAATCGCAAGCTTAAACCGCGAATTCTTCCCGTGATTGCGGAGATTTGCGAGGGCGAGTCCAAGAGAAAGTTGCGCGATAATTTGTAGCAACTCTGAAAATGTTTCGTAGTGTCTGGTCCATCCGGAGGCACGAAACCTATGGCTGGGATTGTATCCAGTGATTCCGGAGGGCGAGGGCTCGTCCTTCATCTCCCTGGTGACCAGCAACCCTGTGCGCTCAACGTGTTCGCCACTGCTAATCACACTTACCGCCAACCGTTTTCCAGGCGCGGCCTTTCTGAGCAGGTCGTCTATTTCGCCAGTCGAATAAACTCGATGGCCATCGATACGCCAGATCGTATCTCCCGGTTTGATATCGAGCGATTGCAACGGGCTAGTGTTGCTTATCGACTCAATGATGATCCCACGACCGCGCGCCAGGTCGTATAGGCTGTAGAGCGTACCGGCGACGCCCGAAAGAATCAGCAGTGATACGAGCACGACTGCTGTTCGTCTCGTTATTACAGCGTGGGCCATGTAAAAAACCAGCGGGGCCCAACTGGCCTCCAACTTCGCGACACTGATTGCTGGTTCCTGCGACAGAAACGAAGATGCTGCCGTCCAAAGCAGGAACAAGAGAATGGGTAGATCGAACTCCGTATGCCGAAGGCCAGTGCGCCGTGTTGCGATGGTCCGCACAAACCAACCCACTGTCGCAATAGCGATGGAGATATCCGCAGCGGCGACTGAATGAGGGGCAAAGACGGCGTACAGAACAAAACCGGCAATGGCTGCAAACTGACCCAATGAACCGAGAGCAGACTCACCCTCGCGCTTTGACTGAGGGGAGTCAGGCGACTTTGCCGAAAATCTCATTTGGTTGGCTCGGTCTTGCCGCCGGCGAGATAACGAAGTGAAGCCTCAGCAAAAATGCGGTTGGGCACCTATGAAAAATAGGAGTATTCAGCCTGAAAGAGTGCAAAAACTAGTTCGTTGACACCTTCATTTTCGCATGTTAGCGTATCTTGCGATGTTTCTCAGGGTGAAAAGTCGCCGTAGTTGATATGGTTGCCCTAACCGCAGACAATCCACCACCCGCCGCGTCGATTTACGTTGCCGCCAGTTTTCATGATACATAATACTCCCAATGGCTTTCGATAAGGCTAAGGTTCTAAAAGCCGCCGAGAAATTCCTGTCACAAGGAAAAATCAACGCCGCTATCAAAGAGTACCGTCAGCTCGTTGATAACGATGAGGGTGATCTGACTGCCCTTAACATGCTCGGCGACCTCTGCGTACGCGCGGAAAAGACAGACGAGGCCATTGCCTGCTTTCAGCGCATTGCTGAGCACTATTCCGAACAGGAGTTCACGCTCAAAGCAATCGCGATGTACAAGAAGATCGATCGGCTTAAGCCGCGCGATCCGTTTATAGCCCAAAAGCTTGCCAACCTTTACGCCACGCAGGGACTGGTTGCGGACGCGCGCGCCCAGTTTCTGGTAGTTGCTGACGCCTATACTCGCGCAGGCCAAACAAAAAAAGCGTTAGATATCTTCCACCGGATAGCCGACCTGGAGCCGCTAAACACCGACATCCGTCTCAAGCTGGCCGAGGGCTACCTTAAAGAAGGCATGCGAGCCGAGGCTGCGGAGGCTTTTATCGACGCAGGCAGACATTTCTATGACAGTCGCGCCTTTGAAAAGTCTCTCCATTCATATTCGAATGCACTAACCCTTGAACCTGGTAAGAACTCGATCTTAAGTGGTATTTTGGCAGCGCACGCAGCTCTGGGAACGGCAGACGAAGCCGTTGAGATTCTGGAGCGCGCGGTCGAGGAGCATCCGGAAAATCGTGAGCTCGTTCAGACACTCGTTAATGCCTGCCTTGAAGCGGACGATCCTAAGGCCGCCGAACGAACAACGGCCAAACTTTCCGACCAGGATGCTTCAGACTACACACGCCTGATTCCTATCGCGCGGCTTTACCTGAAACTTGATCAGGTTGAGGAAACTTCTCGCGTCCTCACAGGCATTGTCGAACAAATGTTGGCAGGTCGAGACGAGAAACAGCTGCTCGAGATCGTCAATGAAGTGTTGGTTCGTAACCCGGAACAGGTCGAAGCGCTTCGGTTGCTAGTCAGAGTTCATTGGTGGCAGCGCGATATGGATGCGTTGCGAGCGGCTTTGGAAAGGTTGGCGGAAGCTGCCGAAGCTGGCGGGCTGGTCGAAGATGAGCGGTACGCGCTAACGCAGCTCATGCGGCTCGCTCCCGACGAGCAGAAGTTCCTCGGCAGGCTTACCGAAATCGGGGGCATACCCGAGGACGCGTCAGTAGAACCTTTAATTGCGGCGGACAGCTATGCAGATGCTCAGTTTGAAACGCTCTCGACCACGGGCAACGAGATGCCTGCGGCTGGTAAAAAGGACCAGTTTGAATGGGAGGTCGTGACCGCCGAAGGCCCATATGACCCGAGTTCTTCGTTTGCGGAGCTCAGCGATACTTTCGAGCACTCAGGGGTAACGTTTAAACCTGACGTTGAAACCAACCAGGCGGTGGAAACTACCTTCAACGCATCTACCGATACTGAGGCAGAGGCAGATGACCGGTCCAGGCGCGAGGCCATGATGCGACAGGAGTTGGAGAGCGTCGACTTTTACCTTGCGCAAGGCTATACCGACATCGCCGGCGATACTTTGGAAATGCTCGAGCGACAGTTTGGGTCGCATCCCGAAATTCAGTCGCGACGTGACGTTTTGAACAGCACCTCAGCCGTGCCGGCCGCCAGCCGATCAGAAGTTTTCGAGTTTGGCGGCACCGAAGAGTTACTGGCCGAGAAGGAAGTTGCAACAACGGAAGTAACTCCAGAAGCGGAACATTCCTTCGGTGATGTCTCAATAGTTGAATCCAGTGAAGCGTCGGCTGGAGTTGTGGTTCCTGCCAATAAACCGGCGCCCGCTGATACTGGTCTTGACGCGGGCCTGGCTGAGATCTTCGAAGAGTTTCGCATGGCGGCTGAGGAAGAGCAGCCGGGCGCTCACGAAGATTACGAGACTCATTACAACATGGGAACCGCGTACAAAGAGATGGACTTGCTTGATGACGCGATTCACGAGTTTCAAATAGCGGCCGGTTTGGTGAAGCCAGGCGATGGTACGTCGCGGTTCCTCCAGTGTTGTCATCTCTTAGGACACTGCTTCATTCAAAAGGATATGCCACGCGCAGCTGCTATCTGGTTTCAGAAAGCATTGGATGCTGGTGGACATACTGACGACGAACGCAAGGCGCTGCGTTACGAACTTGCCTCGGCTCTCGAGCAGATGGGAGATGGTGATCGAGCCCTTGAACTCTACACCGAGGTCTACGGGATTGATGTTGGGTACCGGGAAGTTGGTGAAAAGATGCGTATGCTTGGTGGGCAAAAGGACAGTGGCAAAGGAAAGAAGAAAAAACCGTAAAGTTTAAATTGCGCCGGTTCATAGTTCACGGTTAACAGTTCTCGGTTTACTATTAGTTTCGATGTCAGCAAAGCTCAGTGTCATCTTCTACATCATTCTCTGCTTTGAGATTGGCCTGATACTCACGCTCTTACCTTGGGTGCCGCAGGGAACGCTCGGAATACTAAGCGACTGGGGCAACAACTATTTCCTGCTTTATGCCGCGCGTAAGACTGGAATGTATAGTTTGCAGCACGTCGTGGCTTCGGGTTGGGTGCGAGGGGCAGTAAGTGGCGTGGGCATTCTCAATATCGGCATCGCTTTCTGGGAGATCTTCCACTTCAAACAAAGCGTCCGGGCGCTCCAGGGAAATACCGAACGTCTGCAAAACTCAAAACGAGATGCCGCTCAAGTTGCAAGAACCACTGATCTATCTGATCACGACCGGACAGGCGACGGCGGCGACAACTCCGGACAGTAAGGAGTTCACAGAAGTCCTCAGACTCGTCGAAGCTGCGGCCAGGTCTCAATTTAGTCTTCTACAACTCCGAGAAAAACGCCTGACTGCCCGAGTGCTGTATGAGCTTACCGTACAGGCAGCGGAAATCCTTCGTAATAGCAGCACACGGCTTTTGGTCAACGACCGGGCAGACATTGCCATGGCGGTCGGAGCCGATGGTGTTCACCTCACTTCCAGTTCAATCGAGACTGTCGTTGTACGCCAGACCTTTGGGAAGGATTTTCTGATAGGTGTCTCCACGCATTCACTTGCCGACGCGCGTACAGCGCGGGACGAGCAAGCGAGCTTTGCGGTTTTTGGACCTGTGTTCGCCACGGCCTCGAAACAGGTTTACGGTGATCCGGTTGGTCTCGGCAGTTTGCGCGAGGCGGTCTCAGCCGTTACCCCCTTTCCTTTGCTCGCCCTCGGCGGAGTCACACTCGATAATGTCGAAGAGTGCTTCCGTGGTGGAGCCGCGGGAATAGCCGCTATACGTCTGTTCCAGGATCCATCTAAACTGGCAGCTGTTGTTGCGCGCATCCGCGAGATATTTGCTGAAATAGATGAAGATGGACCAGGCCACTGATTCACCAGTACCGATTGTCTTGACGGTTGCCGGTCTGGACCCTTCTGGGGGCGCCGGCATCCTCGCAGACGCAAGCACGATAGCCTCCTTCGATTGCTATCCAATCGCGGTAGTCACTGCCATCACCTTTCAAAACGCCGCTGGAGTCTATGGTTTTGTCACTCACAGCAAGGAAGTTTTGCGGGGGCAACTGTTACCGCTATTGCGTGAGCTTCCTATTGCCTGCGTGAAGACAGGCATGCTGCCAAAGCGCGAGATAGTGCTTGAGGTTGCGCGAATGATGCGTGAGCACGAACTCGCGTGTCTGGTTGTCGATCCCGTGATGGTTTCGACGTCAGGTTACTCATTGATGGACGAAGAGGCGGTGATGGCGATGAAGAACGAGCTTTTGCCGCTTGCGTATCTTGTTACACCAAACATTCCGGAAGCTGAAGAGCTGGTCGGGTTTTCAATCGGCGACGAAACTGAGATGCGACGTGCCGCTGAGGCGATTCGCAGAACGGGCGTTCGGGCTGTACTGATCAAGGGCGGCCATTTGAAAAGTCCAGAGGGCATGGCAACAACCGAGGTTATGGATCTTCTCGACAACGACGGTCAGGTAACTGTCTTTCGCGGCGAGTGGCTCGAAGGTGTGGAACTCCGCGGCTCCGGCTGCAGGCTTGCTTCGGCAATTACAGCCTGTTTGGCCAAACGTAATCCACTGGAAGAATCGGTGCTGCGGGCACGCAAGTACGTCGCAGAAGCAATACGCAGGTTGCAGAGACTTAACTCAGTGGATGCATCCGCGGATTCCATCAATACGTAGGTAGCACAACGATCACAGGATGAGATTTATAAACATTCCAGATTATTTGGCTGAATCTTGAGCCCACCACGTTCTTCACTCCATAGGAGTGAGATGTTTATAGACCGGAGTCGAAACGCCAGGACCAACGCCGTTCGGAGGAGCGGAATGGTTCTGGACTGGTAAAAGCCTAGTTGGATTCCGCTCCTCCGAACGGCGCCGGGAGGGGTATTTGCTCCTCGATCTATAAACATCTCACCCCTAACGGGGTGAAACCCTTCTCTGTCACTGGCTACGTGTTAGCCGAGTTAACGGTTCCGGACCGCGTTATCCTAATGAGGCGAAACCGGTTCTGTGCCACCGAGTTGCCTACCCCGGCTCAATGGAGACCTTCTCCATCTTCACTTCCGACAACGGTTTGTCATTGCGGTCGCGGTCGGTCAAAGCAATGGCGTTAACTACTTCCTGACCCTCCGTTACACGGCCAAAAATCGTGTAATTCGGTGGCAGCGGATAGTCCGCGTGCATGATGAAAAACTGCGAGCCGTTTGTGTTTGGACCGGCATTCGCCATTGCCACGGTCCCTGCCTTGTACCCGCGCTTATAAACCTCGGAACTCGAGTTGATCTCGTCGTCAAAGCGCCCGCCCCAAGCCGATTGCCCCCCGCGTCCCGTTCCGGTTGGATCCCCGCCTTGAATCATAAATCCCTTAATCACGCGGTGGAAAATCACCCCATCGTAGTAGCCCTTCTCAGCAAGAGTGATGAAATTCTCAGTCGTCTTGGGCGCCTCCGATTCCAACAACTCAAAACGAATGGTTCCCATGTTCGTTTGGATCACTGCTTTACGATTACCCATTAGATCTCCGTTGGCAGACGCTTCAATGCGTCCGAGTTTGTACTAGTTAAAGGCCGGACGAACCTTCCGGTTCGCTCTTCGAATCTTGATGTGATACCTGGAGAATGAACTTCTCAATAGCCAGCGCCACTCCGTCTTCGTCATTCGAGGCTGTTCCATGCAATCCTGATAAATCACGCAATGCGGAATCAGCGTTCGCCATCACGACGCCGATTCCCGCAAACTGAAGCATCTCGAGATCATTAAAATTATCGCCTATTGCCAATATCTCTTCACGTGCAACTGCTAACTCCGCTGCTGCTGCGGCAACGCCAGCACCCTTCGACACCTCGGGATGGACAAGATCGATCAAGGTAAAGTCTGTTTGCGGATAGGCGGTGCGGAAGATCTTCACGCTTGAGCCCAACTCTTGATGCAGTGTCACCTCGAGTTTGGCCATTGCTGCGCAGCGCCCCGAAAACGCAACGTGGATCGGATCGTGATCCAGATACTCCTCGAGGGAATCAACCTCGAGTACTCCGTTCCGATCTTCATCCCCATGCAACCGCTTTGCCCAGGCCACATACCGCCACAATGCCAGATTGTCTCCGCTCAGGTGGTCGTAGACCATCACGCCTTTTCCCTCATGGTCGTCGCTCACCAGGAGATCAGCATTCATTTGCCGTCCGATGCTGAGAATCTCGCGAGCGGCTGCGACGGGCAGAGGCATTACAGCAACGGTCTCGAGTGTCTGCGCATGTTTCGTGAGTGCCCCGTTATGGGCGATAACCGGCACGTCGAGACCGAGTTCCAAAGCAAGCGGACGAGCATCGCGAAATCGCCGTCCGGTTACCAGGGCGACCTTGACGCGGCGATCACGCGCCCGTTCAAGTGTCTGTCGAGTACGGGGAGTTAACTCGCCATGAGAGTTCAGCAGAGTTCCATCCAGGTCTAACGCAAGCAACCGTATTGGCATCGGAAGTGGCAAAAGTAATGGAAGAGGCGTCAAAAGGCAAAAGAGCAAAATTGATAGTAGCGATCTAATTTCAGCCCCTTCTGCGGTCTCTGGTATGCAAATGGGGGAGATTCTTACTCTTGTGACCAAGGTTTTGGGAGGACCGATCCACGAAACTACCCAAAACCCAATTCACCAGCCAACACGAAAATGGTAGTGGTAAATTTCGTGTCATTTCGTGGATCGTCTGGTTTTGGTTGGGGTATGGCCTTGCTGTGTACTCCGTGTCGCATGGTGAATGGTTTTCGATGGTTTGATCAGGATCTTAGGAAACTCTATTCTTGTTCATCTTCTGTGAAGGCTCTTGCAGTTGTTTCTGGAGAATTGATGTCTGCCCTTCCACCTTTCAAGCAAAGATTAAATAGATTCGCCGCAAACCTCAGAGCTTTTACCGCGTGCCTTTGTCGTTTCCTTTGTGCTTGCGCGGGTTTGTTGGCCTTCTCAGTCCCGGTTTTGGCCCAATCCGCATTCATTCGTATCAATCAAGTTGGTTATCTGCAATACGACGCAAAGGTGGCAATTGCTTTCTCTAAAACCCAGCTTGGTGGTGATTTTTTTGTGCTGGATGCAGCGACTAAAAAGACAGTCTATCGCGCTCGATTGAAAACTGTGCAGGCAACGAACTGGGGCGGCGCATTTCCTTATTACTACGAGTTGGATTTCTCAGCATTCAAACAGGCGGGTAAAAACATTTTGCAATTAGAGAAAGGTGGGGCGTCCTCAAAAGAATTTACCATTGGCTCGTACCCGGCTTATCAGGACGACCTGCTGTTTTTCCTGCGTCAACAGCGCTGCGGCTACAATCCATACTTAGACATGGTCTGTCACACGCGCGACGGTCGCACGTTCTACGCGCCCATGCCTGATGGCACTTTTCTGGACGCGAGCGGCGGCTGGCACGACGCAGGAGACCAGTTGAAGTATCTAATCACCGCCAGCAACGCCACGGCGCGGATGCTCCTGGCCTATGAATTAGAGAAGGACAAATTTCAAGACAAGGTTGATGCTTTAGGTCACCCGCGGCCGAACGGCATCCCGGATGTGTTGGATGAAGCAAAGTGGGGCCTGGATTGGATCCACAAACTTCATCCCGCCCCCGATCAATTATTTCATCAGGTCGCGGACGATCGCGACCACCGCGGCTTTAGGTTGCCCGACGCGGACACAGCCGACTATGGCTGGGGCGCGAACAGTTATCGCCCGGTCTATTTTGCGAACGGAAAGCCGCAAGGCCTGGGCCAGTGGAAGAGTAAAGCAACGGGGATCGCCAATCTGGCCGGGCGTTCCGCGGCCGCGATGGCGATGGCTTATCGCGTCTGGAAAAACGATCTGAAAGATTCTCTGTTTGCCGGGCGATGTTTGAACGCCGCCGTGGAACTTTACGAAATGGGCAAGCGGCAGGAGGGATACCAGCAAGGCAATTCATACGGCGCGCCTTACCGATATAACGAAGACACGTGGGCGGACGACATGGAATGGGCGGCGGCGGAATTGTTCAAAGCGACCGGCAAACGGGCATACCTTGCGGATGCGAAACGGTACGCAAAAATTATCGGTGCGACCTCGTGGATGCAACACGACACCGCCGAGCATTATCAATTCTATCCTTTCACCAACGTCGCCCACTTCGTCCTTTACTCTCTGGCTGATGGAAAAACCAAAGAGCAGCTCGCAGGCTACTACCGCGACGGCATCGAAAGGGTCATCGCGCGTTCACAGCAGAACCCGTTTCGGGTGGGTGTACCCTTTCTGTGGTGTTCCAACAATCTCGTCGTCGCATTCATCACGCAGGTTCTGCTTTATGAAAGAATGACCGGAGACACGCGCTACCACTCGGCGATGCTGGCCCATCGCGATTGGTTGTTTGGTCGCAACCAGTGGGGCACGTCAATGTTTTCGGGCATCCCCGAAGCAGGTGAGTTTCCTGAAGACGTTCACCTGCCGACTGTGCAAATCCTGAAAAGGTTTGTGCCGGGCGGCTTGGTTGATGGTCCCATCGACGTCCAGATTTACAACAACCTGCGGGGTTTGCATTTGAGTCAGCCGGATGAGTTTGCCGAGTTTCAACCGGGAGCAATCGTCTATCACGACGATGTGGGAGATTATGCGACGAACGAGCCGACCATGGACGGCACGGCCGACGCGATTCTGATGATGGCCTTTTTGAGCCGCACACTGGCGCCGTCGAAAACCGGCGACGCCGGCGGGCAACGGCGTCGACCCGTCGAAGCTGATTCCCGCTTTCTGTTTGAACAAGGGGCAATTATTCGCGGCGACAGGACTGCTAAAAAAATTGGCGCTGGTGTTCACGGGCGATGAGTTTGCGGACGGCGCGGAGGTCATTGCCCGAACGCTCAAGCGGCGCGATGTACAGGCTTCGTTCTTTTTCACAGGGCGCTTTTATCGGAATGGGAATTTCAGATCGGCGATCCAGCGACTGAAACGAGACGGACATTATTTAGGCGCGCACTCGGATGAGCATTTGCTCTATTGCGATTGGGACAGGCGTGACACATGAATAGAAGTGTCAGGTAAATGCTCCATCTGGCATGAATACGTCGTGGTGGTTTATCCGCTATACCAATTGAACTTGGAAGAAAGGCAGCGATCTGATGAATGTTACACATTTGGAGTGCGCCGCGTGTGGTCTGCACCACGAGGCACAACGGTTGCACAACCTTTGTCGCGAATGCGGCAAGCCCTTGCTGGTGCGCTACGACCTTGAACGTGCCAAACGCACTTTGACAAAAGAATCTCTCTACGGCCGCCGCTCGGACCTTTGGCGCTATCGAGAGGTCTTGCCGGTGGAAAACGATGACAACATCGTCTCCCTCGGAGAGGGTTGGACGCCGTTACTGCATGCCCGGCGCTTGGGCGAGCGCCTGGGGATGAGCCGGCTTTACATAAAAGATGAGTCGCAGAATCCGACGCAGAGCTTTAAGGCTCGGGGGATGGCAGTGGCCGTTTCGATGGCTAAAGAGCTGGGGGCTGAAACGTTGGCCGTGCCATCGGCCGGGAATGCGGCAGGTGCTCTCGCAGCGTATGCGGCGCCGGCGGGCCTCGAGTGCTTTATTTTTATGCCGAAAGATACGCCTCGCGCGAACATCGTTGAATGTGAGCAAACCGGCGCCCAGGTGACTCTGATGGATGGCTTGATAACTGACTGCGGGGCCGAGGTCGGACGGCGAAAGGAAGCTGAGGGGTGGTTTGACGTTTCCACTTTGAAGGAACCGTATCGCGTCGAAGGAAAAAAGACCCTGGGTTATGAACTTGCTGAACAACTCAATTGGAAGTTGCCTGACGTAATCATTTATCCCACTGGCGGCGGGACCGGCCTGATCGGAATGTGGAAAGCCTTTGATGAGATGGAACGAATGGGTTGGATAGACAGCAAGCGTCCGCGGATGGTGACAGTGCAGGCAGAGGGGTGTGCGCCAATCGTTCGCGCGTTTGAAGAAGGAAAGCGTTTCGCTGATGAGTTTCCAAACGCCGCGACGGTTGCTTCTGGTTTGCGCGTGCCAAAGGCCATCGGAGATTTTTTAATTCTCGACGCGATACGCGCGTCGGCGGGAACAGCCGTCACCGTAACCGATCAAGAGTTAATCGACGCCACCCGTGAAATAGGTGCATGTGAAGGAGTCTTCTGCGCGCCGGAAGGCGCAGCTTGTTTGCCGGCGCTGAGAAAGCTACTTGAATCAGAACAGGTAAAGCGAAACGAGCAAGTGGTCTTGTTTAATACCGGGGCAGGCCTGAAGTACCTCGAGTCATACAGCCATTAAGGGCCAGGTGGATTAAGAAGTAATGAGCAGAACTCTGACAACCATTCTCATAGGTGCTTTCATGCTGGCGGTTGCGAGCAACAGCGTGTTTGCGCAGTCAGTCCAGGTCGCTGACGATGTTCGCGACGGCGTTGTTTCGATTCTAATCGATGACGGCAGTCAACCTCGCGCTGTCGGATCGGGGTTGGTTGTGCGCAGCGATGGTTTGATTCTGACTGCTTACGATCTAGTCAGGGATGCGCGAAAGATCGCTGTCCGGTTGCGCAACGGCGAGAGCTTTGATCGTGCCGAATTAGTAGTTAGCGACGAGGCGCGCAATCTTGCGGTCCTCCGCATAAACGCGGTCGGCTTATCGGCAGTGCGCAATCCAATGATTGAAGAAGCGTTGGTGGGTTCGCCCATAATTTTAATCGCGAATGGAGATGGCGCAACGCAGCCGGCAACTTCCGGTTTCCTTACTGCGGTGACGCTGGCCGATGATATTCCTGGTGCAGGCAAAGGATTTCGAGTGCTCCGTTTTAATGCTCCGCTTCCGGCGCATGCCGGAGGTGCTGTGCTGCTTGACGAGCGAGGCCGCGTGCTCGGTTTGGTGACGGCGTCGCCGCAGTCGCAGGTACAAAATTACGCAATCCCCATCACTGGTGCTACGGGCCTGATAAGATCGGTCGGCGGTCCAGTTTCGGCGCTCGCAGCCCCGGTGACTTCAGCACCCGCATTCCGGCCGACGCCGATCCCTCAGAGTTCCGTAATGGTCCCTCAACGCCCCGTTCTACCTTTGGAAGCAAGAGGTCCCGGCTCGGTTGTCGTCAAGCCTTCCAGACCGGTAGACATCTTATTAGCCTCAAAAACAATCTACGTTGCGAGCGAGACAGAATTCTTCAAACCTGAACATCTGGTCAACTCGTTACGAAAGAGAACTGAGCTCGAACAGTGGGGTCTAACATTTGTCGATGACCCGAGGGTCGCTGACCTCGTTCTTTCACTCGATCATGTTCTTTTTACTTATAAATTCACTTTTTCGCTGGCACACCAGCGTACAGGTGTGATCGTCGCAACCGGTAACGTTATTGTCTTTGACGGTAATCTCGGCGGCGACAGGATGGCCGATCGCGTCATTCAAAAGATCGCGGCGGTGCGGGCGCAGGCAGCTACGAAGTAAACCAATTACGGACGTTTAGAGTTCAACCTTCAGGTTGCTGTTTCGCAGCCACAAACTAAAGTTTGAACTCTAAACTGATCCACTATCACCAGAAATCTAGAAGTATGAAACGAAAGAAACAATTGACCTTGAGCAAAGCGGCGTTTGTTTTTGCAGCGATACTAGTTGCCTTTATAAGCTCATTTGCGCAACAACCCGGCTCAAGCAGTCTCAGTGAGACAGATTCTGCTCGCATTTCCGCTCTGCGTCGCAGCGGCCTCGACGCCCTGTACAACCTCGACTACGACAAGGCGCAGCTGGATTTCCAGGAGATCACCCGGCTTTATCCCAACCATCCTGCTGGACCACAGCTCCTGGCGGCGCGCGTTTGGATCAAAACGCTGTATGAATCCAGACGCCTGCAGTCGTCGCTCTACAACAAAGAATCTTTCTATGGCACCGGCGACGATAAGGTAGATGAGAAGGTCGTCCAGGAATTTCGCAGTCTCACGCGCGAAGCGAAGCGTCTATGCGACATCAGGCTCAAACAGAATCCGAAGGATATAGAGGCGCTATCCTTTCTCGCGACTACATCCGGACTGAAAGCCTCGTTTGAAGAGGCAGTTGAACGGCGGCACTTCGCTGCGCTGCGTGACGGCTCAGATGCCGTTGATCGCTATCGCGATGTGCTCAAGCTTGACCCGGATTTTGTCGATGCGAAACTGACTATTGGTCTTTACGAATACGTCGTTGGGTCCTTGCCTTTACCGATAAAGATAATCGCCGGCATTACCGGCTTTCGCGGCTCGAAAAAGCGCGGGCTGGCGATGATTGAGGAAGTTGCGCAGAAGGGACGCTGGTCGCAGGATGATGCCAGAACGCTACTCATTCTTCTCTACACCCGCGAGGAGCGCTTCGCGGATGCCCTCGCCCTCGCGCGCGATCTGAGCGTGAAATACCCTCGCAACTACCTTCTGCGGCTAGAAGTCGCTGATGCCCAGGTGGCCTTGGCTCGCGAAGAACGGAAAGCAAAGAACCTGATTGACGCGGCCAGGGCAGAGAAGGAAGCTTTCGGAACTTTTGACGAGTTACTCCGCGATCGTGCTGTACGCGACACTGCCGCGCGCTCCCTGGATCTTATACATTTCAAATATGGCGAAGTGCTGCTCACCGCGGGGCAACCGGAACGAGCGGTAAAAGAGTTTCTTGCTGCCACGAAGGTTGATCATGCTGAACCAGGTTTAGTCACTATGGCGCACCTTTATGCGGCCCGGGCATTGGATTTGTCCGGCAAGAGAAATGATGCGGTCTCGCATTACAAGGAAGTGTTGGCACGGCCGAACGTCTACGACGCGCATGACGAAGCGAAGAAGGGGTTACGCGAACCTTTCAAGGCAGAGACTGCTGTAAACACCGGTGGCTGACACCGGAATTCTAAGGCTTCAAAACGAGAGGCACTAAAAGAAATGCAAGGGAATGGTAAAGCAGGAGCAGGTAGTACACGTCCTCGCAGGTTGTTGCTTTGCCTGGATGGCGTACCTTGCGAGTTAATCGAGCAGGCAAAAGCAAGGGGACTATTCGATGGGTTCGGCCGGCCCGCACGATTGCTCTCACCCTTTCCCACAATGACGAATATCGCGCTGTCGACGATGTTCGGCGCTTCTCCTCCCCTGGGCTACGAAAGTCTCTATTTCGATAAATCGGCCCGCGAGTTGCGCGGGGGAATCGGTAAGTACATCGGCCGTCGCACACCCGACAAGATGCCGTCGTCCTACATGGACGAGCTCGATTATCAGGAACCCCTGGCGTTCGAATTCCTGGTCTACGTTGCCCCGGAGAGGGTCTGGCGGGCTGATATGCAGAGGTTCCGAGAGCGTTTTCGCGCGGCGCCACGCCAACGCGACTACTTTGCATTCCTCAAGGGAACGGACGGCTTAATGCACATTCGCGGTCCGAAAAGTTTATCGATCGCGCTGGAATCACTTGACAAGGTACTGCACGAGATTCAGTCGGTTTGCGGCTCGGAGACGGAGATCGTGCTGTTCTCTGATCACGGCATGAATCTATATGAGAACCAACGCGTGCACCTCAACACGCGCCTCCAACGGAGCGGGTTTCAGCTTCGTAGCAGGTTCGATGAATCCGCGCGCCGCAGCGTTGCGGTTCCCGCCTTCGGTCTTTGCGGTTACGCAGCGGTTTACTGCGGTGACCGGGCGGCGATACCTGAAGTGGCGGCAGCTCTGGTGGGCCTGGAAGGCGTAGATTTTTCGATTTATTCCGATGGACCATCAGTTATTGTTAAGGGCGCAGGTGGTGGAGCAGTAATTGAGCGAAAGGAAAGTAAAGGCTCAAAGCGATACCGTTATGTTGATGTCGTTGGGGATCCCCTGAAGCTTGGCCGAATCGTGCAAACTCTTAGAGAAGCCGGCTCGCTGGACGAGGAAGGATTTGCGTCCGACAAAACGTGGTTGGAAAAAACGGCGAACCACATCTATCCCGATGTGCTGTCAAATTTGTATACCTCGCTCAACACAAACAGGGTAAAGCACACTGCCGACGTTTTGCTCAGTCTTCATGATGGTTACTACTACGGTTGGTCACCCTTTGGCCGGATCGTTCGGCTGGCGGCAACACATGGTAATGCACTGCGGCCCAGTTCGAGCGCGTTCCTCATGAGCACTCACCGTCAACTCCCCGAATACGTTCGCGCCGATGATGCGAAAGCATTGCTGCGAGGCTGATACGAATCAGCGCTGACAAGATTGAGCACTGACAAGATTGAGCACTGACAAGATTGAGCACTGACAAGATTGAGCGCTGACAAGATTGAGCGCTCTCGAAAAACAAGCTTCATCCCTCCATGCTTTTCTCATTACTCCGTAGGAGTGAGATGTTTATAGACCGCCACCTAAGAACTGCCAGGCGCGGTTCGGACGGGCGGAAATCAACTTGACAAGTACCAATCTAGTTTCATTCCGCCCCTCCGAACCGCGCCGGAGGTTATCGGGCCCTTGAGCTATAAACATCTCACCCCTAACGGGGTGAAAACCGGGACTCTTGCGTCGGCAATGAACATTGGACCGCATCCCCGACAAAATCTTTCTCCATCCTTGACGCTTTGTTCGTTCAACGCGTACAAGACTAAACATGTTGGATGCCCCGCTCGCCGCGCCCGCCCCTTTGGCGGTTGAAACTGTTTCTCTGGTTCGCCGCTTTGGTGATTTCACCGCTGTTGACAGTATCAACCTGCAGGTGGCGCGCGGCAGCTTCTTCGGATTTCTGGGTCCCAACGGCGCCGGCAAATCGACCACGATAAAGATGCTTACCGGATTGCTCGCCGCCACCAGCGGAAAGATCTATGTGCTGGGCCGCGACATGGACGACGAGCCGTTGGAGGTGAAGCGCAGAATCGGCGTGGTTCCCGAAGACCTGAATCTGTTTGAAAGGTTGACCGGGGCCGAGATGCTGGCGTTTACCGGGCGCATGTATGGTTTGCGCAAACAAGAGATCGCCGAACGCGCTCCCGAGCTTCTCGAGTTGATGGACCTGCAGAGCGATCCCAAGAAGTTGATCGTCGAATACTCACACGGAATGAAGAAGAAGCTCTCGCTTGCATGTGCCTTAATTCACCGCCCGGAAATGCTTTTCCTTGATGAGCCCTTTGAAGGCGTCGATGCAATCGCTTCACGCACGCTCAAGGATTTGCTTTCGCGCCTCACGGAGCGTGGCCTGACGGTCTTTCTTACCTCACACGTGTTGGAGATCGTCGAGAGGTTGTGCAGCGATATCGCGATCATCGCCGAGGGAAAGCTTTTGGCCGCGGGCTCCCTCGACGAACTGCGCAAAGGCATCCCCGTTGAAGGTGACGGCCGAGAGACTAAACCACTTTCGTTGGAAGAATATTTCATCAAGATTGTCGGCGGCACCCGCTCCGCCGGCGAGGAAGAGGTCCTGCAGTGGCTGGGATAATGTAGATCCGCTTCACCTTAGCACGAATCACTCGCGGCCTTCCGCTTCACGTTTTCGGTAACACAAACGGGAAGAGCTTTTGGGAATTCCTCCTCTCGCTTCACGCTACATCCAGCCCGTAAAAGAACACCCAGGTTTCCTTAACCAGTGTTTGTATCAAGTGTGTGCCCTCAATTGAATCCAAGGGAGGAACTAACTTTTATTCTTATGTCGAGTCGAGAACGATCCCATGAGATATAGGGATCCCTTCGGACTTGAACGGCTGAGCTCCTACACGCATACCTTGCCTTCGCCAGTCCCGGCTCCGGTTCCGACGAAGAAATCAGCCTGCTGTAGCAAGACCTGGAACAAGTGTTATGCTCAATGCATCGAGAATAATAGGTTTGATAGTCTTTTGCCGATCCTCGGATCTGGGTTACCCAAGCGGTTCTTACCACCCTTCAGAGTTCCGTATCCAGAGCAGCCGCTAACAACTATCCCGAGCGTGGTCGCACATTACTTACCTGAGACCCTATCAGGACCGGCGAACGTGCTTCGAGCGGGAGGAAGGGTTGTTTCACACGTAGCGACTCCGTTTCTTATCTTTGAGGGGTTCTACGACTGGGGCTTGCTCGGTTCCTGCGCTGAGCTGTGCCACCGGAACCCTTGCAACTAGACTTGTAGAACCGTAGGAGTGACGCAATGAGCTTGTTTATGTGGGCATTGGTTGGTGCTGTTAGCTTGGCAATTGCCTCGCAATTAGTGAAGCGCGGGAGACTCCAGACGATTTCTAATCTTTCCGATGAGGAATTCGTCAGTCTTTATGAACGGCAATTTGTCGGAGATAAATCGGACATACTTAGAGAGAGGCGCTTTATTGCGAAGACCCTAGGACTTCAGTACCTCAAATTGAGGCCGGATCACCGGTTCAGCGAGCTCTTAAGACTGACCGGTTTTTTGACCGAATATCACGTGGGTGTTAGCGATCTTGAGGCTGAGCTACTCGAACGCTGTCAGAGAGCCGGCTTAGCAAGGCCTGCTGAATTCCCCGCGACCGTAGGTGAATTGATCTCTAAATTGTTGGGTGCCAAACAAAAGCTAGAGGAAACGTCACCTCCACATTGACTTATGATTCATTCGGCAAGCGACTACCGGCTCTCGGCTGACTCCGCTAACTGACAACGTCAGCCTAGTTTTCAGTTTCGCTTACGATGCCAGCGGCCCGCCTAGTGCCAGTTATCAATACGACGGATTGAATCGGCTAACTCAGCTAACTGACAATGCCAGTTTAGCCTTCACCTTCGCTTACGATTCCACGAACAAATTGACCTCGCGGACTGCGCCGAATGGTGTGGATACAACCTACCAATACGATGCTTTGGATCGACTGACGCGTTTGAAGTATGTGAAAGGAACAACAACGCTCGAGGATTTTCAGTACCAATTCAACGACGTTAACAGCATCACGCAGTTGACCGACGGCGCAGGCGGGCACAACTACACATATGACACCTTGAATCGGCTAACGGCGGCAACGCACCCAAGTCAGACGAACGAGAGTTACACGTTTGACGACGTGGGCAATCGGACGGCTTCGCATCAGGGTTCAAGTTATTCGTATCAGACTTTCAACCGCCTGGTTGCGGCTAATTCCAACGATTACGGTTACGACACGAATGGCAATCTGATTTCCAAGATCGATGCCAGCGGCAGTTGGTCTTACACTTGGGATTATGAGAACCGGCTCAAACAAGCAGCCCGCTCCGGCGGCGTGACCGTTAACTACGCCTTCGATGCCCTCGGCCGGCGCATTCAACGCAGCAGCAGTGCTGGTGCGACAACAAAGTTTGTTTACGACGGTG